>Ga0189287_100247_pt1 | contig 19366 bp, 19 predicted proteins | sample UW86minimetaG_FD_130319 | JGI IMG/M metagenome (GOLD analysis project Ga0189287, IMG submission 130319) | Marine microbial communities from the Costa Rica Dome - UW86 mini metaG | ecosystem: Environmental > Aquatic > Marine > Oceanic > Photic zone | place: Costa Rica: the Eastern Pacific... | reverse complement strand
GACACCGGCGCCGCCTCCGGCACCACCGCCGGCACCGGCCAGCCCGAGGTCGTGGCCGAACCCGAGATCCCCGAGGAAACCCAGTACGAGGCCCGCCAGAGCGAGGCGCAACTCAGCGCCGAGGAACGCCGCCAGCTCCAGATCGCACTGGAATGGGCCGGCCACTACCAGGGCGCCATCGATGCCGCCATCGGCCCGGGCACCCGCGGCGCCATGGCCGACTGGCAGCGCTCCAACGGGCACGAGCCCACCGGCGTCATGACCACCCGCCAGCGTGCCGAACTGCTCGGCCAGTACAATTCCGTGCTCGACGGGCTCGCCATCCGCACCGTCCGCGACACCGAGGCGGGCGTGCAGATGAAAGTCCCCACCGGCGTCGTCGCCTTCGACCGCTACGAGTCGCCCTTCGCCCATTTCAACGCCAACGGCGACATTCCCGAGGCCCGCGTCCTGCTGATCAGCCAGCCGGGCGACCGCAGCACCCTGCTCGGCCTCTACGACATCATGCAGACCCTTCGCATCGTCCCCGAGAACGGCCCGCGCGAGATCAGCGGCAACAGCTTCTCGCTCACCGGCCGCAATGCCTCGATCGTCTCCCAGACCGAGGCCTCGCTCGAAGATGGCCACATCAAGGGCTTCACCCTGATCTGGCCCGCCGGCGACGAAGACCGCCGTACCCGCCTGATGGCCGAGATGCAGGCCAGCTTCCAGCGCCTCGACGGCGTGCTCGATCCCAGCGCCGGCGGCGACGTGCAGCAGGATGTCGACCTTGTCTCCGGCCTCGAGATCCGCCAGCCCAAGCTGTCGCGCTCGGGCTTCTACGTCGACCAGTCCGGCACCGTCGTCACCACGCTCGAAGCGGTCCAGGGCTGCGAGCGCGTGACCCTCGACGAGGATTACAACGCCCAGGTCATCGGCATCGACGAGGCGCTCGGCATCGCCGTGCTGAAACCCGTCGACGCGCTGGCGCCGATCGCCGTCGCCGCCTTCCAGGACGTGCCCCCGCGCCTGCAATCCGACATCGCGGTCGCCGGCTACTCCTATGGCGGCGTCCTCGGCTCCCCCACCCTGACCTTCGGCCAGCTCGCCGACGCCCGCGGTCTCAACGGCGAGGAAAACCTCAAGCGCCTGGCGCTCGCCACGCTCGAAGGCGATGCCGGCGGGCCCGTGGTCGATGCCTACGGCGCGGTCGTCGGCATGCTGCTTCCCGCCAGCCAGTCGGGCCGCCAGCTCCCCGAGGGCGTCAGCTTCGCCGCCGACGCGGCCGCCGTCCGCCAGGTGCTGGCCGATCTCGGCATCACCCCGGCCTCGACCAGCGGCGGCAGCACCATCCCGCCCGAGACGCTGTCGAAACAGGCCTCCGGCATGACCGTGCTCGTGAGCTGCTGGGACTGATCCCCAACCCCTGAAAACGCCAAAGGCCCGGGCACCACCGCCCGGGCCTTTTCCTTTCGCACCCCGTCTGGGCAAATGCCCCACCCCGGGCTTCTTCTGGCAAAAAGTATCCCGGGGGGAGCGTTGAAATCTCCTGATTTCAACGTGGGGGGCAGCGCCCCCATACCCGCTTCATGCAGACACGGCCGGCGTCACGTGGATAAGCGTCGGCCCGTCCGCCTCGAACGCCGTCATCACCGCCTGCGCCACGCCCTCGGGGCTCTCCGGCTTTTCCGCGTAGGCCCCGTAGGCCTTGGCCAGCGCCACGAAATCCGGGTTGATCTGGTCCACCGCCTTTGGCGCGATCTGCGCGCGGACCATGCTGTCCTCGATCTCCTTCAGCTTGCCGTTGTCCCACAGCAGGATCGGCAGCGGCAGGCGAAGCTCCACGGCCGTCGCCAGCTCCTGGATGGTGTACTGGAAGCCGTAATCCCCGGCGATGCACAACGTGGGCTTGCCCGCCCGCGCCACAGCCCCCCCGATCGCCGCCGGCAGCGCGTAGCCCAGCGTGCCGAAGCCGAACGGGTGGTGCCAGTGGCCGGGCCGGTCCATCGGCCAGACCTCCTTGGCGGTATAGGCGAACTGCGTCATGTCCGAATAGAACATCGTGTCGCCCGGAAGCACGTCGCGCAGCGCGTCGCAGATCGGCACGATCCCCGGCCGCTCGGCATCCGATTCCGCCCGCCACCGCGCCTTGGCGGCGGCCACGTCGGCCTCGCGCCAGCCGGCCTCGGCCTCGAACCCGCCAACCGACAGGATCTCCCGCGCCAGCGCCGCCGCGTCGGCCTGGAACGCCAGCTCCGTCCCCGACGCCGCCCGCAGCACCTCGGGGTCGATATCCACCCGGATGAACCGCCCCTCGTGGCCCAGCTCGTCGCGCCACAGGTCCACCTCCGAAAGCTCGGTGCCCACGGCGATGACAAGGTCAGCCTTGGCGATCATCCCGGCACTCTCCGGCCGGGCCAGGTAGGCGCCGAAATCAAGCGCATGCCCGGCAGCGACCCCGCGGCCCGCATAGGTGGTGAAACTCGCGGCCCCGGCCTGCTCGACCACCGCCTTCCAGTCCTTTGCGCCCTCGACGGCCCCGCCGCCGAACACGAACATAGGCCGTTCCGACGCCTTCAGCGCCGCCACGATCCGCTCGGCGGCGGCCACCGGCCTTGTCTCGGTCTGCAGGCAGGGCAGCTCCGCCGGCGGCGCATCCGCCAGCCCCTCCAGCGCCCGGATCGGCACCTGGATATGCCGCGGCCGCTTGCGGCCCGTGGCGAACTCGGTCAGCGCCCGGTCGATGAGGCCATAGGCGCTTGTCGCGTCCCGCGCCTCGAGGCTCCATTCGCACACGCAGGCGCCCGCCGCCTCCTGGTCCAGCATCTGGTGCAGCTGTCCCCGCCGCCGCGCCGTCTCGTCCAGGCAGGACGAGATCGCCAGCACCGGCACGCTGTCGGAATAGGCCTGCCCCAGCGGCGTCATGATGTTGCACAGCCCCGGCCCGGTGATGATATAGGCCACCCCCGGCTTGCCGCTGGCCCGCGCGTAGCCATCGGCCATGAACCCTGCGCCCTGCTCGTGACGGGCCAGCACATGGGTGATCCCGGCCTCCTCGATGCCGCGATACATTTCCTGGTTATGCACGCCGGGAATTCCGAAAATCACGTCCACGCCACGCGATTTCAGCATGTGGCTGATCTGTGCTCCGAGGGGTCTTTGGCTCATCAGGCTCTCCAGAAACTTATGGTAAAGAGGACATAGACGGCGAAAAGCTCCAGCCGTCCGATCAGCATGCCAACGGTCAGGATCCACTTGGCAAGGTCGTTGAGGGGGGCGTAATTGCCCGCCGGGCCGATGGTGTCGCCCAGGCCGGGGCCGATATTGGCCACCGCGGCGGCCGCACCCGAGACCGAGGTTGTGAAATCCAGCCCCGTCATCCCCAGCGCGACCGACAACAGGCCCAGCGTGACCACGAAGAAGACGAAGAACGCCATCACCGAGTTCAGCACCTCCTCGCCCACCGGCCGGCCCTGGAACCGCGGCGAGAACATGCCGTGCGGCGCGTAGATGCGCCGCATCTGCGTGCTGATCGAGGCGAACAGAAGCTGGTAGCGGAAGATCTTGATCGAGCACGAGGTCGACCCGGCACAGCCCCCGATCAGCCCGATGAAGAAGAACACCGAGATCAGGAACGGGCCCCATTTCATGTAATCGACGCTGGCATAGCCGGTGCCGGTGATGATCGAGGTGATGTTGAACGTCGCCTCCCGCAGCGCCTGCTCGGGGTGGTGCGGGAAGATGGTGACCAGCACCGCCGCCGTCACCGCCACCAGCACCGCGATGATCGCAAGGAACACGTGCACCTGGCTGTCGCGGAAGAGCGGCGTCACCCCGCCGTTCAGCATCTGCACGTAGCGCACGAAGGGCAGCGCCGCCAGCACCATGAACACCGAGGCCACCCATTCCGCCGGCCCCTGGAACGTCCCGAAAGAAGCGTCGTAATTGGAAAACCCGCCGGTCGAGACGGTGGTCAGCGCGTGCACGATCGCGTCGAACGTCTCCATGCCCGTGAACCTGTAGCACATCGCGCAGGCCACCGTGATGCCGACGTAGATGATCGAGATGCTCGACGAGATTTCCGTCGCCCGGGGCAGGATCTTGCCCATCGTCTCGAACGCCTCCGAGCGGAAGATCTGCATCCCCCCCACCCGCAGTTCCGGCAGGAACACCATCGCCACCACGATGATCCCGATCCCGCCCAGCCACTGCATCAGCCCGCGCCACAGCAATATGCCGCGCGGCAGCTCGTCCAGCCCCGTGAATACGGTTGCGCCCGTGGTGGTCATCCCCGACATCGCCTCGAAGATCGCGTCCACCACCCGCGCCTCGGTCGCGCCAAGCAGGAACGGGATCGCCCCGAAGATCGGCAGCGCCACCCAGACGCCGGTTGTCAGAAGGAAGGTCTGCTGAAGCGTCAGCCCCTCGCGCACACCGTTGCGGCAGGCCAGCGCCACAAGGCCGCCGCACAGCACCGTCAGGATCGCGCTCTCGGCAAAGACGTGCCAGTGACCCCGCCCGTCGGCGATGTCCACCAGCATCGGCGCGATCATGGTCAGGCCAAGGGCCATGACCAGAAGGCCGAGCACATATGCGACGGGGCGCAGATCCATAGTCAGGCGAAGCCTTGGCCGGGCCGCCTGACAGTGTCAAGCGCGTCCGGCCGATGCCGTCATCCGCGTCACGTCATTTGGTCAAGGGCGCCGGCGGGCCGCAACACGGCCCGCCGCAACGCGGTCAGATGTAGAACAGGTCGCGGAAGACGTAATACGGAATGTCGTCCCGCTTCAGGCCCATCTTGGCGAGTTCCTCGTCGGATTTCGCCTCGAGCTTCTCGATCGCCTGGCGGCGCGAGGCCACCCGGTGATGCGCTTCAAGCCCGCGCATGAAGGATGCAAAAAAGCGGCTCAGAACGCCTTGCTTGGCGTCGGTCGCATGAAAGTTCGTTGTAGCAGTAGCCATTTGGAAACCTCGTCTGGTTCAGGTTCGGTTTCCTCCCTGCCACCCAAGCTAGGTCAGCATTGCTGACATGAGAAGCCTAAATTCGGTATGGCCGGTTTGCATCTGGTGCATCCCGGCCGGGCCTGGCCTCACACGCCGGTCTTGCCGCTGTCGCTGCCGTTGGGCGGCATCGCCGGCGGGGCCGAGGGCTGGCGGGGGCGCTTGGCGCCGGTCTCGGCGGCCGCCTTGGGCGCGTCGGCCGTCACCTCCGGTTTCGCCGCGTCCTTTGCCGGCTCGGCCTTGGCCGCGGGTTTCGCCGCCTCCGGCTTCTTCGCCGGCGCAGGTTTCGCCTCTGCCTTCTTCGCGGGCGCCGGCGCAGGTTTCGCCTCCGCCTTCTTCGCGGGCGCAGGCTTGGCTGCCGTTTTCTTTTCCGCGGTCTTCACGGCTGCCGGTTTCGCGGGCGCCGCCGTCTTGCGGGCCGGCGGCGTCGCATCCGTGGCCAGCGCCTCCTCGGCCTTCACCGCGCTCCGTCCGGCACAATTATACGGCAGGCCCAGGAACGGGTTCGCCCGGAACGCCGCACGGCCGAAGACCTGTGCCACGCGCAAATTGTTCTCGATCACGTATCCGGCCATCCGCATGCTGGCAGCCGACAGTTTCAGGGGGGCGGAGACAGGCAACATCGTCATGTATCCTCTGCTAGGGTGGTCCGCGCGGCATAGCGCGGAAACGTGACAGCAGGATAAACCCTCCCGCCCCGCCACGGGAACAGCGCAGCCCGCGACACGGGCGCACGCTTTCACATTCGCGCAAAAATCAGCCGAACCGCGCGCAAACCGCCCGGAAACCGGTCATCGGCTCAAGCCCGGCGAACCCCGCCTTAGCCGATGTGGAACAGCGTCTTGAAGATCTTCGGGTCGATGCTCTGGGCGGCAAAGGTCTCGCCCTCGGTCAGGATGCTCACCGCGTCATGGCTGTGCAGGCTCTCCTGGTGGCTGGCCATGATCCGGAAATCCCCGATCCGCGCATCCTTCTGCAATTGCTCGCAAAACAGCCGCGCCGCATCCTCCACGAAGATCGGGTTCGCGGCGTTCAGCTCGGCAAAGGCCTGCTCGTCCTCGCGCTTGACCATCACCTGCGTCTCGGTCGGCACCGCCGCGCGGGCCATCTCGATCAGGTCCTCGAACCAAAGACAGCCCGGCGCGTCGCAATTGATCTCGACCGAGATTCGCGCCACCGACCGCTGCGAATGCGGCGTCGCCAACTGCCCCCGCGACTGCCGCGCATGTTCGCTCAGTTCCAGCGAGCACGGGCAGGTCGACGAATAGACGTAATCGAGATGCATGAACTTGCGCCGCACGCCCCCGGTCTCGACCAGCTCCAGCGCGATATCGTAGAACTGGAAGCCCTCCAGCCCCGACCGCAGCGACTTGATCTTCATCGGGTAGGAAAACCGCATCTGGATGCGCGCGTCGACGCTTTCGAGGTCGGACATGTAGTCATCCAGCGCCGCCTCGATCACCTCGAAGCTGAAGGTCTTCTCGGCATGCTTGTAGAAGCTCCGCATGATCCGCGACATGTTGATGCCCTTCTTGCCGGGCTCGAGGCTGACCGTCCCGGTCACCGAGGTCTCCAGCGTCAGGTCGCCATTGTCGCGGGTATGAAAGCTGATCGGCAGGCGGAAATTGGAAATCCCCACATGCTCCAGGTGCTGCTTCGCCCCCCGGATAAGCGAGGCCGGGCCGTTCTGCAGATCGGGCATCGACTTGCGATAGGCGTCGTCGGGCTGGAACTCCTCCGGGTAGGTCCGGCTCAGCGCCGGGTAGTTCGTCACCTCCCCGCGCGGCAGCAGCCGGGCGATGGCAGGGTCGAGATCGGCCACTTCCTCGGGGGTCGCGTTCGCCGCCCACGCGCGCAGCACCGACAGCGCCTGTTCGGCGTCGTCCCGGTCCAGCGCGTTCTCCAGCTTGGTCCGATGGATATTCATCAGCGGCCATCCCCTTTTGTCCTGCCGTCTATCACATAGTGCGTCCCGGCGGAAAATCCCAATCTCGCATAAATCTACGCCGAATGCGACAGCCCGGATCATTTACGAATCTGCTCGGTTCACCCGCCGCGCTTGACATGCAACCAAATGGTTGCATATATCACCCCATGACCGATGTCTTCCACGCCCTCGCCGACCCCACCCGCCGCGACTTGCTCGACCGGCTGTTCCTGAACGGCGGGCTCACCCTCTCCGAACTGGCCGAGGGCGCGCCCATGTCCCGGCAGGGCGTGGCCAAGCACATCGCCATCCTCGAGGCCGCCAACCTCGTCACCACCGAATGGCAGGGGCGCAGCAAGCGCCACTTCCTCAACCCCGTGCCGCTGACCGGCATTGTGCATCGCTGGGTCGGCAAGTTCGAAGACGCCCGCCTCGACGCGCTGGCCGACTTCAAGACCCGCCTCGAAGCCCCTGCAGACAAAAAGGAAACCAAGCGCCATGGCTGACGACATCACCCCCGCCCACGACACCCGCGCCTCGACCGGCAAACCCACCGCGTCGGATTTCGTCTACACCGTCTTCATCCGCGCCGATATCGACACCGTCTGGAACGGCCTGACCGATGGCGAGCTCACCCGCCGCTACTGGGGTCACGACAACCGCTCGACATGGGAAAAGGGCGCGCCCTGGGAGCATGTCCGCACCAACGCCGAAGGCACCGTCGACGTGCGCGGCCGCGTGATCGAGATCGACCCGCCCACCCGCATGGTCTGGAGCTGGGCCTTCGGGACAGAGGCCGACAATCCCGAAAAGCTCTCCCGCGTCACCTACGAGCTGACGGCTCTCGGCCCCGACACACGGCTCACCGTCCGCCATGCCGAGCTCGAACCCGGCTCGATGATGGACGAGGGCGTGCGCAACGGCTGGCCGGCGGTCCTGTCGAACCTCAAGTCGATCCTCGAAACCGGCGAGGTCCTGCGCGAGGACCAGTGGCCGAAACCCGAACAGTTCGAACACCCCGAGACCTAGGCGCCGGCCTCCCCGCCCTCCAAATGCGCCAACAGCCGGGCCAGGAGCGCCGCAAGCTCGCGCCGCTCCGGCCCGGTCAGCCCGGCCAGCATCTCCTCCTCCAGCGCCATGTCCTCGGCATAGGCCCGGTCGCTCAGCGCCCGCCCCTCCGCCGTCAGGCAGGCCAGCTTGCTCCGCGCGTCCTCCTCCGAGCGGCGCCGCGCGATCAGCCCCTTCTCCTCCAGCCGCATCAGCCGGTCCGTCAGCCCGCCCGAGGAAATCAGCAGGTCGCGCATCAGCTCCGTCGGCCGCAGCTCGAACGGCGCGCCCGACCGCCGCAGCGTCGCCAGCACGTCGAACTCGCCCGCGTCGATACCGTGGCGCTCGAAGACCGTCTCGATCGGCGGCCGGGTCAGCGCCGTCAACCGCTTCGCCCGCCCGAGAATCGCCATGCCATCCAGCGGAACATCCGGGCTCTCCCGCCGCCGCCGAAGCAGCAGCCGGCCGATGTGATCGAGGGATTCGTCAGTGTTTTCAGCCATGAACCCAGCCTATCAGAATTTATCTTGACGTCGAGACAAATTGGTATTTATCTTGATGTCGAGATAAATCAGGAGGCCAGAATGGACCGCACATCATCTCCCATCCACACCGAAACCCTGCCCTGGATGCCGCTCGAGCCCGGCGTTTCCGCCCGTATCCTGCGCCTCGACGGCAATGACCGCACCCTGCAACTGAAGGTCGAGCCCGGCACCACCATCGCCGCCCATGCCCATGGCGGCGAGGTTCACGCCTACAACCTCTCCGGCCGCCGCAGGCTCGGCAACGGCGAGATCGCCGGGCCCGGCGCCTATGTCTACGAACCTGCGGGAAACATGGACAGCTGGTCCTGCGAGGGGGACGAACCGGTCGTGGTTCAGATCACCATGACCGGGTCGCTCACCTATCTGGACCAGGGCGGCGCACCGGCCAGCCGGACCGACACCGACAAGCTGCGCGACCTCTACAATGCATGGTGTGCCGGCGAAGGCCACGCCCCGGTGGCGCTCGGCGCATGATGGCGACGCCGGCCCCCGGGCCGGCGCCATCCGACCATCGCGAGGCCGGACAACCACCTCCCACCACTCCACTGCACCGTTCACACCCGACGCGAGGCCGTCCGCAAGGACGGACGAGCCCCGCCCGCACCGATATCGCACCGACGTAATACCGACAAAATACCGACGTAATACCGACGTCGGGTTTTGCCCCCTCAGACCGCCTCCAGCGCCTGCATCACGTCGGCGATCAGGTCGCCCGTATCCTCGATCCCCACCGACAGCCTCACCAGTCCCGGCGTGATCCCCAGAACGTCTTTCTGCTCGTCCGACAGCCGCTGATGCGTCGTCGTTGCGGGATGCGTCGCGATCGACTTTGCATCGCCCAAATTGTTGGAAATCAAGACGATTTCCAAGGCATTGAGGAACCGGAACGCCGCCGCCTGCCCGCCTTTCACGTCCAGCGCGATCACCGTCCCCCCGGCCCCCATGTCCCGCTTGACCAGATCATGCTGCGGATGGCTCCCATGCCCGGGGTATATCACCCGGTCAAGCTTGCCATGCCCCTGCAACGCCTCCGCCATCTCCAGCGCCGTCCCCGCCTGCGCCTTGACCCGCAACGCCATGGTTTCCATGCCTTTCAGCATGACCCACGCGGTGAACGGCGACATCGACCCGCCGGTATGCTTCATGTACGGTTCGACCGTCTTGCGGATGAACTCCCGCGACCCCAGGATCACGCCGCCCAGCGTCCGCCCCTGCCCGTCGATATGCTTGGTCGCCGAGTACACGACCACGTCCGCGCCAAGCGCGATCGCCTTGGAATAAACCGGCGTCGCGAACACGTTGTCCGCCACCACCTTGGCGCCCTTGGCGTGCGCGATCTCGGCCACCGCCTGCACGTCCACCACCTCGAGCGTCGGGTTCGCCATCGTCTCGAAGAACACCAGCTTGGTGTCGTCCCTGACAGCCGCCCGCCACGCCTCGAGATCCGTGCCGTCGACGAACGTCACCTCGACCCCGAACCGCGTCAGAACCTCTTCCAGCACGTACAGGCACGACCCGAACAGCGCCCGGGCCGAGACCACGTGATCCCCCGCCCGCAGCATGGAAATCAACGCCCCCGACACCGCCGCCATCCCGCTGGCGGTGGCAAACGCATCCTCGGCCCCTTCCAGCGCGGCGATCCGGTCCTCGAACATCTTCACCGTCGGGTTGCCGTAGCGGGCATAGATGAACTCGTCCGGCCCGGCCTCGAGGAACCGTGCCTCGGCGGCCTCGGCACTGTCATAGACAAAGCCCTGCGTCAGGAAGATCGCCTCGCTGACCTCGTTATACTGGCTCCGGCGGCTGCCCGCGTGAACCAGCTTCGTGCGTGTGTTCCAGTCTGTCATAATTCCGTCCTTCCGGGCCCCTTTCGCCCATGAAAAAACCCCCGACGCGGCCAAGCGAAAGGGGGTTCCTTCATCCTGACCTCTTTAGCGGTGTTGTTTTACGTGGCCCGCAATCCGGTAACAAATCGCCACGCCGAACGCTTTAGCCCCGGCACGCCCCGGCGTCAATCCCGCGGGGGCATTGTCACGGTCCTTTAACCATAGGTTCAAAATAGTTTCGTATGGTGCGCGTAACCCCTCGCCACAAGATGTAGTGGGATTACGAGCAGTATGCCGCTTCTTCAGATCTCCGCGGGCCCCGACGGGCCCGATCTTCACGGCGCGCCGCGCCCGCTTGGCCCGGCGCTGGCCGAGGGGCTGCAACACCCCGGCCCGGTGATCGTGATGATCCACGGGTTCAAGTTCGCCCCCGGCGCCGCCTTCGACTGTCCGCACCGCCATATCCTCGCCCTCGAACCCGCCCGCGACTGCTGGAAAGCGCTGAGCTGGCCGCGCGCCCTCGGCTTCGGCTCGGGATTCGAGGACGAGGGGCTGGGCCTCGCCTTCGGCTGGCCCGCCCGCGGCACCATCTGGCAGGCCTACGAGCGCGCCGAAAAGGCCGGCCGCGCGCTCGCCACCCTCATCCGTCAGGTCCGGCGCGCGGCGCCCGGCCGCCCGGTCCACCTGCTGACCCATTCGCTGGGCGCCCGCGTGGCGCTCTCCGCCCTGCCCCACCTGGCCGAGGGCGACGTCGGCCGCGCCATCCTGCTCAACCCGGCCGAGTTCGGCGGCCGCGCCCGCGCCGCGCTCGCCACGCCCGCCGGCTGCGCGGCGGAGGTGTTCAACGTCACCAGCCGCGAGAACGACTTTTTCGACTTCCTGCTCGAACGCCTCATCGCCCCGCCCCACCGCGGCGACGGCACGCTGGCCCAGACCATGCCGCGACAGCCCAACACGCTCACCCTGCAGCTCGACCACCCCGGCACGCTGCGCGCGCTCAACGCCCACGGCTTCCCCGTCGCCCCGCCCAGCGGGCGCATCTGCCACTGGTCGTCCTACCTGCGCCCCGGCGTCTTCAGCCTCTACCGCACGCTCCTGCGCCACCCCGAGGCGCTCTCCCAGGCCCGGCTCCGGTCGATTCTCCCCGACCGGCCCGACCCGCGCTGGTCCCGCGTGCTGCAATTGCCCGACTGGCGCGTGCCGTTGCCGGTCCGCCGCAACGCCTCACTCTGAGCCGGCGTGGAAACACACTGACATTAACGATTTGTTAACTACCGCCGACCAAACGAGCGTTTCCGTTAGGTCACGCGCCAACGCGCGGAATCAAGTCGCGCCAACGGCGCGACGCCGCGCGATCGCCAGACCGCCCCGACGGTCTGGCGATTGGGAGAGGTGAGCGCAACGTATCTATGATGGATGTATTAGGCAGGCATAAACTGCCATCCACTCCCGTCGGATCGCCACCCCGCGGTCTGTCGATCGCGCGGCCGCTCACGCCTTGTCGTCGCTCTCCCCCTGCGTGCCATGTTCCTTGAACAAGCCACCCTGGAAGATGAAGAACAGGAAGATCGCCGCCGTCAGCCCGAAGGTCTTGAAATAAACCCAGGTCTCCTCGGTCATCGTCCGCCAGATCACCTCGTTCAGGATCGCCAGCCCGAAGAAGAACAGCATCAGCCGTTTCGTCAGCAGCATCCACCCCCGGTGGGTCAGCGGCATCACCCCTTCCATCACGTATTCCAGCCACGACTGGCCGCGCAGCAACCCGATCCCCAGCAACCCGCCGAACAGCAGGTAGATGATCGTCGGCTTCATCTTGAAGAACCGCGGGTCGTTGAACCACACGCTCATCCCCCCGAAGACGATGATCAGCACCGCCGTGATCATCTGCATCTTCGAGAGATGCCCGGTCAGCTTCCACAGGATCGCCATCGACAAAAGGAACACCGGGATGAACCCGGCAGTGACCACGATGAACCCGTCATACTCGGTCCCGCCCATGACGAAACTCTCGTCCTTGAGCCAGAGATACGCCACGAAGAACCCGATGATCGGGCCCAGTTCCAGCGCCGTCTTGAGCCCCTGGTTGATCTTCCGTCCTGCCATGTCCTGTCTTTCAGCCTCCGAATTCCACAATCACCGCGCCAACGGCTATCAGCGTCATCAGCGCGATCCGCCGCGGGCCGACCGTCTCGCGCAGCACCAGCCAGCCGATGAGCGCGGCAAACACCGTCGAGGTTTCGCGCAGCACCGCCGCCTCGCCCACCTTGTCCAGCCGCGTGGCCAGCATGATCGACCCGAACGACATATAAGCCACCACGGCCCCGAGCACACCCCTCGCCATCAGCCCGCCGGGCTCGGGCCGCAGCGCCATCCGCCGCCAGCGCCAGAGCGCATAGATGGGAATGCAGATACCGTCGACCAGGAACAGCCAGACGATGAAGGTAAACGGGTTGGCCGTGGCCCGGATGCCATAGGCATCGATCGTGGTGTAGAGCGCCACGAAGATCCCCGTCATCACCGCCAGCCCCAGCGCCGCCGGCAACGTCTCCCGCGCCACCCGGATCGTCCGCAGGTTATAGACCGCCAGCCCGTAGATCCCCGCCAGCAGCACCCCGACGCCCAGCCACTGCACCGGCGTGAACGTCTCTGCGAACAGCAGCCACGCCCCGATCACGGTAAACAGCGGCCCCGTTCCCCGCACCACCGGGTAGACCACCGTGTAGGCGCCCCGCATATAGGCCATGCCCTGGAAGATCTTGTAAACAAGATGCACCCCGGCACAGAGCGCGAAGATCGGCCACATATGCGGCTCGGGCCACGGCACCACGAACAGCGCCAGCGGCACCGAGATCACGAAATAGCTCGCGTCGATCGCCCCGCGGCTGGTCCACGGGTCGAACCGCCCCTTCTGCAGCGCCCCCATCACGGCATGCAGGAACGCCGCGAACACCGCCAGGCACAGCGCCAGCGTGTGCCCCGCCTCGGTCCCCTCCAGCGAAATCAGCCAGTCACTCACACCCACGCACTCACACGGTCACTCACGGGAACAGCCCGCCCTCGGTCAGTATCTCCCTCGCCTCCTCGGCGGGGATATGCATCGTCCGGTAGCCCTCGGGCGACGGCTCGTTGATCGGGTCATCCTCGGGGATCAGGCGGAACACCCACGCATAGGCGTTGCCCTCGGCATCCTCGAACGTGGCGGGGCAATCGAACATCACCTCCCGCGCGCCCCTCCAGCCGTATTCCCGCCGCGCCGCGTCCGAGCCCTCGCAGGAAAACGCCGTCACCCGGCCGAACCGCACCTCCGACGGCATCCGCCCGAAACTCCCGTCGCCGTGGAACACCCGCGCCTTCCTGTCGACCGCCTGCCGGACGTAGAACGCCGCCTCCGCGGGCGGCTCCGCCGACCACCGCTCGAGATAGCCCGGCACCAGCATCAGCGCCATCACCAGCACGAACGCCACCACCGCCACACGGGTCAGCCCGCCCATTGCCCCCGGCTTACCGGCCATGCCGCCCCCTCGCCGCGCTCCCGGAACCGCAGGCCCGCAAATTCGTTGCATTGTCAGGTAGGAGACAAATCACACCATGATCGACCACTTCGCCGATATGTTCACCCATAATTTCTCGGTCGTGCCGGCGCCGCTCGCCTTCACCCGGCTCACGGCGGCCTGCGTGCTCGGCGCGCTGATCGGGCTCGAGCGGGAATGGCGCCGGAAACCCGCCGGCCTGCGCACCCATATCCTCGTCTCGGTCGCCGCGTGCCTCTTCGTCATCATCGGGCAGGAGCTCTCCGCCCTCGAATTCGGCGGCGCGGGCGAACAGCGCAACGACCCGATCCGCATGATCGAGGCGGTCACCGCCGGCGTCGCCTTCCTGGCCGCCGGGCTGATCTTCACCTCCAAGGGCGAGGTCCAGAACGTCACCACCGGCGCCTCGCTCTGGCTGGCGGGCGCGGTCGGCCTCGGCTGCGGGGCGGGCCAGATGTCGCTTGCGGCCATGGCCACCGCCATCGTGATCGTCGTGCTTTTCGCGCTCAGGCAGATCGAGATGTGGATGGGCACCCACTGACCGGCTCACCGCGCCTCGAGCCCGGTCAGCGCGGCGGCGAACTCCTCCGGATCGAATGGCGCGAGGTCATCGATCTGCTCGCCCACGCCGATGGCATGGATCGGCAGCCCGAACTTGTCGGCCAGCGCCACCAGCACGCCGCCCTTGGCGGTGCCGTCCAGCTTGGTCATCACCAGCCCGCTCACATCCGCCAGCTTCTGGAAGGTCTGCACCTGTGACAGCGCGTTCTGCCCCGTCGTCGCATCCAGCACCAGCAGCGTGTTATGCGGCGCGCTTTCGTCCTTCTTGCGGATGACGCGCACGATCTTGGCCAGCTCCTCCATCAGGTCGGCCCGGTTCTGCAGCCGCCCGGCCGTGTCGATCATCAGCAGGTCGGCCCCGTCCTTCTGCGCCTTGTCCATCGCATCCCATGCAAGGCTCGCAGGGTCCGAGCCCTCGGGCGCCGTCAGCACCGGCACACCGGCCCGGTCGCCCCAGACCTGCAACTGCTCCACCGCCGCGGCCCGGAACGTGTCGCCCGCGGCAATCACCACCGACTTCCCCGCCGCCTTGAACTGGCTCGCCAGCTTGCCGATCGTCGTGGTCTTGCCCGACCCGTTCACGCCGACCACCAGCACCACCTGCGGGCGGTTGGGGTAAAGCGGCATGGGCTTGGCCACAGGCTCCATGATCCGGGCGATCTCGGTCGCCAGCAATTCCTTGATCTCCTGGCTGGACACGCGCTTGCCCATCCGCCCTTCGGCCATGTTCGCGGTCACCCGCAGCGCGGTATCCACGCCCATGTCCGCCGTGATCAGCAACTCCTCGAGCTGCTCCAGCATGTCGTCATCCAGCGCCCGGCGCACCACCGTCTTCGCCTCGCCCCGGCCGAACAGCCGGCCCAGCAGACCGGGCCGCGGCGTGGCCTCCGGCGCCAGTTCCCCCTGCGGGCCCGGAAGGGGCTCGGGGATCGGCGCCGGCATCGCCTCGGACAGGGGCGCCGGCATCGCCTCGGGCGCCACGTCCCGCGCCGGCGGCACGTCGCGTGTCGGCACTTCCTGCGGCGGCTCCGCGGGCTCCGGCAGGTCCGGCTCCGGTGTCTCAGGGGGCGATCCGGGCGCGGGCGGCAGGTCCGGCTGCGGGTCTTCCCTTGGCGCATCCGGCACCGGCGGCTGGTCCGGCTGCGGCGCTTCCGGCGGGGCCTCCTGCGGCCTTGGCAGGTCGGGCTCCGGTGCCTCCGGCGGCGCCTCGGACGGCTCCGGCAAATCGGGCTGCGGGTCCTCGGGCGGCGCATCGGGCCGCTCGCGCGGCTCGGATGGCTCGGATGGCTCTGGCGCCGCGGCCTCCTCCTCGCCCCCGTCCTCGACGATCGCGTCCAGCCCCTCCTCCAGCTTCGAGGAAGATTTGAACAAGCGTTCCTTTAGCTTTGAGAAAAACGCCATGGGCCCTCCGGGTTGCCTGCTCTTTTCACCTAATCCCATTGCCGGGGATTTGGAAGCCTCAGCCCGCCAGCGCCACCGCCATCATCACCTGCGCGCCATAATAAAGCGCCCAAAGCGCCACCGACAGCACCCTGTCGACCCGCGCCGCCACGTCCCGCCGGAACAACTGCACCGCCAGCACCGTATCCGACAGCACGAACGCCCCCGCCCCCAGCGCCGCCAGCCACAACGCCCCCGGCAAGGCCAGCGCACAGCCCGCCATCACCGTGATCAGGACAACATAACCCCTGACTGGCCAGCGCATCTCGCCCGTATGCGGCGCCAGCCAAAGCTCCGTGGACCCCGCCAGCGCCAGCAATGCCATCAGCGGCACCGCGGGCGGCATCCCGTCCACCAGCCCGAACAGCAGCCCGATATACGCCACATGCGCCAGCGCAAAGGCACATAGCCCCGCAAGGAACGCCGGTTCGCCCTCTCGCGACAGCGCGTAATCCCCGACCGCCGACAGCCCCAGCGCCGCCACCAGCCACACCGGCCCGCCCGCCAGCGCCGCCCAGACCGCGAGCATCGCCACCGGCACGGTTTTCACCATGCTCCGCCACGCCGTCACCGGCCTGTGACAAAACCACAGCCCATAGGCCACCGACACGACGCAACTGATGGCAAGGAACGTACCCATTACCGGTTATTTACCATTCGCCCGCTAATCATTTGCTTCTTCTGACGCGAAACTCCCGCTAAAGTCCCGACATTCCAAGGCTTGCGGAGGGACAAAAATGTCGGAAGCCACAACCAGACCTGCAACATGGCGCGTCGTCGTCGCCTTTATTCTCGATCTGTTTTTCAGTTTCTTAATATTCGGCTTCATCATCGCCACCGTCACCGGCGACACCACCGAAGGCGGGTTCGAACTGAACGGCCTGCCCGCGATCATCCTCTTCGCGCTGGTGATCGTCTACATGGTCGGCATGCCGCGCGTCGGCGGCCGCCTCTTTCAGCGGCTTTTCAAAGCGATCTGAGGGGCTTACCCCTCAGACCTCATCCGGGAAATGCTTCATCGTCAGGCGAATGGGGTTCGGCGCCGCCTGCCCCAGGCCACAGATCGACGCATCGCCCATCGCCTGGCACAGTTCTTCCAGCAGCGGCTGATCCCAGCGGTCCGCCTCCATAAGCTTGACCGCCTTCTCGCATCCCACCCGGCACGGCGTGCACTGGCCACAGCTTTCATCCTCGAAGAACCGCAGCATGTTGAGCGCGGCGTCCCTGGCACTGTCCTTGTCCGACAGCACCACCACCGCCGCCGAACCGATGAACGTGCCATGCTCCTGCAGCATGTCGAAATCGAGCGGCACATCCGCCATCGACGCGGGCAACAGCCCCGATGACGGCCCGCCCGGCTGATACGCCTTGAACCTATGCCCGTCGAGCATCCCGCCCGCCGCCTCGATCACATCCGAAATGGTCGACCCCGCCGGCAACAGGTGCACGCCCGGCTTCTTCACCCGGCCAGAAACGGAGTAGGAGCGCAGCCCCTTCCGCCCGTTCTTCTCGGTTCCGGCCAGCACGTCCTTGCCCTCGCGCAGCACCTTCGTGACCCAGTAAAGCGTCTCGACATTGTTCACCAGGGTCGGCCGGTCAAAAATCCCCACCTGCGCCACGAAAGGCGGGCGATGCCGCGGCAGCCCCCGCTTGCCCTCGATCGATTCGATCATCGCGCTCTCTTCGCCGCAGATATACGCCCCCGCACCCCGGCGCAGGTCGATATACCCCGGCTCGACGATCCCCGCCTCTTCCAGCGCCGCGATCTCGCGCCGCAGGATCTCCAGCACGGCGGGGTATTCGTCGCGCATGTAGATGAAACAGGTCTCGGCCTCCACGGCCCAGCCGGCAATCAGCATTCCTTCAAGGAAAACATGTGGTTCCCGTTCAAGGTAAAAGCGGTCCTTGAACGTCCCCGGCTCGCCCTCGTCACCGTTCACGGCCAGGTAGCGCGGCCCTTTCTCGGCCCGCACGAAGCCCCATTTCCGGCCCGACGGGAAGCCGGCGCCGCCAAGGCCCCGTATCCCGGAATCAAGCAGCGTCTGCTGGATATCCTCGAACACGCCGCTCTTGCGCACCTCCGCCAGCGCGGCATAGCCACCACCTTCACGATAGGCCGCAAGCCCTTGATATTCGGGCAAATGCGCGTGCGTGTCATCCGCCGCGATCGCCGCTTTCACCTTCTCCGGCGTTGCGTGGTCGATATGGTTGTGCCCCAGCTCCAGCACCGGCGCGGTATCGCAGCGCCCCATGCAGGGCGCCCGCAGAACCCGCACCTCCGACGCATCCAGCCCGGCCTCAAGGGCAGCCTTCAGCTCCTGCGCCCCGGCCAGCTCGCAACTCAGCGAATCGCACACCCGGATGGTCAGCGCCGGCGGCGGTGTCTCGCCTTCCTTCACCACGTCGAAATGCGCGTAAAACGTCGCAACTTCATAGACTTCGGCCTGCGCAATCCGCAGCTCCTCGGCCAGCGCCCGAAGGTGCCCCGCCGACAAATGCCCGAACTCGTCCTGTATCAGGTGGAGGTACTCGATCAGCAGATCGGTCCGCCGCGGCCCGTCGCCCAGAAGCGCGCGCACGTCCTCCCACGCCTGGTCCTCGAGCTGACGGCCCTTCGGCGTGCGCCGGCCCTTGCCGCGCCCCGATTTCCAGACACCCTTGCGCTCATCCAGTGCCATCCGACACCTCCTCTGACGTGGTTGCCCGGGTTCTACCGGTGGCTCGACAACAACGCGAGGCCAAAAACGACAAACAAGCGCCCGGAAGCGTTGTGGTTTCCGTTACTGCGGGTGTAGTAGACATCCTCGGTATCTGGTCTTTCGGGGCGAAAGGACGGCTGACGATGCTTCTCTTCGCCGGCGTCACGGTGTCTGCCTGCATCCTCGCGGGCCTCGCCGCCCTGTTCGGCGGCGCCTGGCCGTGGCTTGCCGCCTTCTACCTCACCGGTTTCGTCTTCCTGATGGACAGGCTCATTCCCCGCGACATCCGCAACACCGACCCCGAGGCCGAGTTTCCCGCCGCCACGCCCCTCCTCGCCACGCTGGGCCTCGGCCATTTCGTGCTGCTGGGTCTGGGCACATGGGCCGCCGGCGGCCCCAGCGGGCTATCTCCGGTCGAACGGGTGCTGACCGCCTTCGCCTGCGGCCTCGTTTTCGGCCAGATCTCCCACCCCGTGGCGCACGAGCTCATCCACAAGCCGAACCGCATGCTCCGCCATCTCGGTCGCTGGATGTACACCACCCTCCTCGTCGGCCACCATGCCAGCGCGCATCTCCTCGTCCACCATGTCCACGTCGCCAGCGCCGCCGACCCCAACAGCGCGCCGCGGGGCGAGAATTTCTACCGCTTCGCCCTCCGCGTCGGCCGGCAATCCTTCCTCGCCGGCCTCCGCGCCGAGAACCGCCGCCGCCGGAACGCCTCGAAACCCGGCCTGCACCCCTATATCACCTACGTGGGCGGCGCCCTCGCCACCATGGCGGCGGCCCTCCTCATCGCCGGGCCCACCGGGCT
>Ga0189287_100246_pt1 | contig 19384 bp, 17 predicted proteins | sample UW86minimetaG_FD_130319 | JGI IMG/M metagenome (GOLD analysis project Ga0189287, IMG submission 130319) | Marine microbial communities from the Costa Rica Dome - UW86 mini metaG | ecosystem: Environmental > Aquatic > Marine > Oceanic > Photic zone | place: Costa Rica: the Eastern Pacific... | reverse complement strand
GGCAAAATCGGCCCACGCGCCGCCGAAGCCCAGCCCCACGGGGTACTGGGCGCTCTGCCACCAGGCGAGCGCCGCGAACCCGGCCAGCCAGACGGGCGGTATGTCGATCCATTTCCACATCCTGCGCGCAGCATATGAAGCGGCGGCGTCCGGCTGTCCATGCGGCACGTCGCGCGCTACCGGCTTGTTCCGCCGGGATTGTCCTATAGGGTGGCGCCCGACAGAAGGACGAAGGAGACCGCGATGCTGGACGGGAAACACGCAATCGTCACCGGGGGTGGCACGGGCATCGGGCTGGCCATCGCCCGGGCGCTGGCGGATCAGGGTGCGGCGGTGACGATCACCGGCCGTCGCCGCGAGGTGCTGGAGGAGGCGGCGGGCGATACGTTGCACCCGCTGGTGATGGACGTGACCGACGAGGCGTCGGTGTCGGACGGCATCGCCCAGGCGGTCGAGGCGCGGGGGCCGGTGCAGATCTGCATCCCCAACGCCGGCGTGGCCGAGGGGCGCGCGCTGCACAAGACCGACACCGAGTTCTGGCGCTGGGTGATGACCACCAACCTCGACGGGGCGTTCTGGACGATCAGGGAATCGCTGGCCTCGATGCGGACGGCCGACTGGGGCCGGGTGATCGCCGTTTCCTCCATCGCCGGGATCCGGGGGCTCAAGGGGGCACCGGCCTATACCGCGTCGAAACACGGGCTGATCGGCCTCATCCGCAGCCTGAGCGAGGATTATCTCGGCCAGCCGATCACCTTCAACGCGCTCTGCCCCGGCTATACCGACACCGATATCATCAGCCGCAACGTCGAGACCATCCGCAACCGGGCGGGTATCAGCGAGGAGGATGCGCTCAAGATGATGGTGCACACCAACCGCCACCGCCGCCTGATCGAACCCGAAGAAGTGTCGGCGGCGGTCATGTGGCTCTGCGGGCCGGGGTCGCAAAGCATCAACGGCCAGACCATCGAGATCATGGGCGGCCAGTGCTGAGCCCATGACGCGGGAGGAGTTCAACGCCTTCTGCGGCGGGCTGACCGGCACGCATCACGTGGTGCAGTGGGGCGATGCGGATGTTTGGAAGGTGGGCACGAAGGTGTTTGCCATCTGCGGCTGGAACGAGGGGCGCGACGCCTTCACCTTCAAGGCATCGGAGCTGGCCTTCGAGGTGCTGCAGGAGGAACCCGGCATCCGCCCTGCCCCCTACCTTGCCTCGCGCGAGCTGAAATGGCTGCAGGTCTACGAGGCGAAGGGAATGTCGGATGACAGCCTGCGCGATCATATCGTGGCGTCTTATGACATGGTGGCCCGCAACCTTACGAAGAAGGCGCGGGCCGAGCTGGGGATCGTGCTGGAGTGAGGGCGGGCAAGGGTCTGGAAAGGTTGAGATTTTCTTAACGAAGGCGCGCCTCGCGACCTATTCCCTAGGCCGCCGGCCGTGGCCCGGCCCGTGGCGTAGGGGATTTGCAGTGAGAGCTAGCGGACGGTAGCCGCAAGCGGGTTAAGAAGGCGTTTCCCCACGATAACGGCGCCCGCCCCTGCCCGCGGCCTCAGCCCACCCGGCCCATCCGCACCTGCCCGTCATGCAGGAAACAGGCCTTGTCGAAGAGGCCCGGATCGAACCAGTTGGGCATGCGTATATCGCGCAGCCCCGGGAGATTGCCCACGGAGGCGTCGAAGGCCCGGTCGACCTGCGAGATCATGGCGAGAATGGCGCCCGAGGCCTTGGCGTGGGTCTTCAGTGCCGCCAGTTGTTCGGCCAGCGGCGGGGTTTCGCGCCGCTGGTCGAGAACCTGGAGGTAGTCGACCACGGCTAGCGACGGGGCGTCGAGGCGGGCCAGCCGGGTGGTGATGTAGGCGGCGCAGATCTCGTCTGAGGTGTCGACGATCACTTCCCCCTGCCCCGGCAGGCGGGCGAGGTGTTCCTCCACCTCGCGGCGCGTGTAATCGAGCGTGAAGAAGACGCCGCGGCGCCCGAGGGTTCCGGCGCCGCGGGCGAGTTCGAGGCCGAGCAGGGTCTTCCCCTGCCCCGGACGCGCGGCGACGAGCAGCATGTCGCCCGGGTCAAGCTGGCGCAGGACGCCTTCCGCCGGGCCGGGCTGTGCTGCCGCGGCAAGGTGGCTCCAGGATCGGAAACCCTGCGCGCCAGCGATCCGGTCGAGCGCGGCGTGGAGGGCGATCCCCTCGTCGCGGGCCATGCGTTTCGCCTGGCGTTTCAGTTGATAAAGGGGGGCTGACAGTTTCATTCCGGTCTCTCCGCCGCCGGGCGTGGCGCGCAACCCCTCCTCATGCGCGGCCCCGGCGTTGGCGGGAGCGATACGGGAATTGGCCCTGCATGTACGATGCTGCCCGGTCGGAGGGAGGAGGCGCGGGCCGCGCCTGACAACAGCCTAGCCGTGCGGGGGCCGTGGCCGCAAGCCTGAAGGTGGAGAAAACGGAATGCTCAGGCCGAGCGCCGCACCGGGGCGACGCGGCCCGCCGCCCAGTCGCGGGCGGCCTGTCCGAAGGCGCCGAAGAGCGCCCGGCTGACCGGGTCGGCGGCGGCGTTGTACTCGGGGTGCCATTGCACCGACAGGGTGAAGCCCGGCGCATCCTCGACATAGATCGCCTCGGGCGTGCCATCCGGGGCGTAGCCGTCGATCACGATGCCGCGACCCGGGTCTATGATGCCCTGCCCGTGGAGCGTGTTGGTCATCACCTCGGCCTCGCCCAGCAGGCGGTGGAAGACGCCGCCTTCGGTGAATTTCACCGTGTGGCGGAGAGCGAATTTCTCCTCGATGGTGCCGTCGGGGGGCATGCGGTGGTTCTCGCGCCCCGGCAGGTCTCGGATCTCGGGGTGCAGCGTGCCGCCCAGCGCCACGTTCACCTCCTGGAAGCCACGGCAGACGCCGAAGAAGGGCTGGCCACGCTCGACACAGGCCCGCACCAGCGGCAGCGAGATCGCGTCGCGAGAGCGGTCGAAGGTGCCATGCGCCTCGGTCGGTTCGTGGCCGTATTCCTCGGGGTGGACGTTGGGGCGGCCGCCGGTCAGCAGGAAGCCGTCGCAGGTGTCCAGCAGTTCCTGCACCGACATGAAGCGCGGATCGGTCGGCACGATCATCGGGATGCAGTCGGCCACCTGTGCCACCGCGTCGGAGTTCATCTGGCCGCCGGCATGCACCGGGTAGCTGCCTTCGATGAGATAACTGTTGCCGATGATGCCGATGATCGGGCGGGTCATGCTGATCCTTTATCCGTTGGAGCCTGTCACTCTGGATATAATCCAACGGAGGATATGGAAACAGCTATTCCCGCACAACCGGGCGCGCGCCAGTGCAGATTCCCGCCCCGGTGATCAGGAAAGCGGCAAAGCGGGGTCAGGACCCGTCGGTCTGTTCCTCGGCGCCGGTGCGACCGTCGATCTGGGGGGCCTCGTTGCCGGGCTCGTTGCCCAGGTAGCCCAGCCAGAGCAGCAGCGCCACGAGCAGCACCGAGGCAAAGACCACGGCGAGGGCGATGCCGATCAGGGGGCCTTTATGCCGGCGTTTCGCGGTTTCGAGATCGGGTTCGGGTGCAGACAAAATTGGCCTCTCAATTCTGAATAACAAATTGTCGGGGCTGCGCCATTGCAGCCCCCTGCTCAGGAACATAACGTGCGCCCGACCCTACATGTTCCCCGACCGGAGACCGCGATGAAGGATGCATCCCCCCAGACGATCTACCTCAAGGATTACACGCCGTTCGGCTTCCGGGTCGACAAGGTCGAGCTGACATTCCGGCTTGATCCGTCCGCCACGCGGGTGCTCTCGCGTATTGCTTTCCGGCCCAATCCGGAGGCCGAAGACCGGCGCTTTTTCCTGCATGGCGAGAAGCTGAAGCTGGTCTCTGCCACGATCGACGGCCAGCCCGTCACCCCCGAGGTGACCGACGAGGGCCTGACCTGCGAGGTGCCCGATGCGCCCTTCGTCTGGGAGGCCGAGGTCGAGATCGACCCGCAGGCCAATACCGCGCTCGAGGGGCTTTACATGTCGAACGGCATGTACTGCACCCAGTGCGAGGCCGAGGGGTTCCGCAAGATCACCTATTACCCCGACCGCCCCGACGTGATGGCCCCCTTCGACGTGCGGATCGAGGGGGCGGAGAAGGTGCTGCTGTCGAACGGCAACCCCGGCGCGCAGGGCGACGGCTTTGCCGAGTGGCACGACCCGTGGCCCAAGCCCGCCTACCTGTTCGCGCTGGTGGCCGGCGACCTCGTGAACCATCCGGGGAGCTTCACCACCCGGTCGGGCAAGGCGGTGGAGCTGAACGTCTGGGTCCGCCCCGGCGACGAGGACAAGTGCGCCTTTGCGATGGAAAGCCTCATCAAGTCGATGAACTGGGACGAGGAGGTTTACGGCCGGGAGTACGATCTCGACATCTTCAACATCGTCGCGGTCGACGATTTCAACATGGGCGCGATGGAGAACAAGGGGCTGAACATCTTCAATTCCGCCGCCGTGCTGGCCAACCCGGCCACCTCGACCGACATGAATTTCGAGCGGATCGAGGCGATCATCGCGCACGAGTATTTCCATAACTGGACGGGCAACCGGATCACCTGCCGCGACTGGTTCCAGCTTTGCCTGAAGGAGGGCCTGACCGTCTTCCGAGACAGCCAGTTCACCGCCGACATGCGCAGCGCGGCGGTCAAGCGGATCTCGGACGTCATTGCGCTGCGCGCCCGGCAGTTCCGCGAGGATAACGGGCCGCTGGCGCACCCGGTCAGGCCGGAAAGCTTCGTCGAGATCAACAATTTCTACACCGCCACGGTTTACGAGAAGGGTGCCGAGCTGATCGGGATGCTGAAGACGCTGGTGGGGGACGAGGGCTATGCCAAGGCGCTCGACCTCTATTTCGAGCGGCATGACGGCGACGCGGCGACGATCGAGGACTGGCTTGCCGTGTTCGAGGTGGCGACGGGGCGGGACCTGTCGCAATTCAAGCGCTGGTACACCGATGCGGGCACGCCGCGCCTGAAGGTCACCGACGACTATGCCGACGGCACCTACACCCTGCATTTCGAGCAGTCCACGCCGCCGACGCCGGGCCAGGCCGACAAGCCGCCGCGGGTCATTCCCATCGCCGTGGGGCTGCTGGGCCCGAATGGCGACGAGGTGCGGGAGACTGAAGTTCTTGAGATGACGGAGGCCAGGCAGAGCTTCCGCTTCGAGGGGCTGGGGGCGAAGCCGGTGCCGTCGATCCTGCGCGGCTTTTCGGCGCCGGTCATCGTCGAGCGCGAGACCGACAATGCCGAGCGCGCCTTCCTGCTGGCCCATGACACCGACCCGTTCAACAAGTGGGAGGCGGGCCGCGACCTGGCCCGCGACGGGCTGTTGCGGATGCTCCGGGACGGGGCGCAGCCCGATGACAGGTATCTCGACGCGGTGCAGGCCGTGCTGCGCGATGACAGCCTGGACCCGGCCTTCCGCTGGCTGGCGCTTGGCCTGCCGTCGCAGGATGACCTTGCGCAGGCGCTGCACGAGGGCGGCACCACGCCCGACCCGCAAGCGATTTACGAGGCGCTGGAGACGCTGAAGCACGCCCGCGCCGAGGCGATGCAGGACCTTGCGCCGAAGCTGTACGCCCAGCACCAGGTGACCGAGCCATACCAGCCCGATGCCAAGCAATCCGGCGCGCGGGCGCTGGCCAACGGGGCGCTGGGGATCATCACGCGGCTCGATGGCGGGGCACGGGCGCAGGCCCAATACGACGCCGCCGACAACATGACCCAGCAACTGGCCGCCTTCTCCTGCCTGTTGCAGGCCGGCAAGGGCGAGGCGGCGACAAAGGCCTTCTATGAGCAGTGGCAGCATGACCGGCTGGTGATCGACAAGTGGTTCATGCTGCAGATCGTCAACGCCGCCCCGGACGAGGCGGCGGCGGTGGCCGAGCGGCTGACGCAGCACCCCGATTTCAGCATGAAGAACCCCAACCGCTTCCGCGCCACGCTGGGCGCGCTGGCGATGAACCCGGCGGGGTTCCACCATGCGTCGGGCGACGGCTACCGGGTGCTGGCGGACTGGCTGATAAAGCTCGACCCGCTCAACCCGCAGACCACGGCGCGGATGTGCTCGGCCTTCGAGACGTGGAAGCGCTACGATGCCGACCGGCAGGCGAAGATCGGCGCCGAGCTTGACCGGATCCTAGCCGTCGAGGGGCTGAGCCGCGACACGACCGAGATGGTCAGCCGTATCCGCGGGGCGTGATGTGAAAATAATCCGCCGCCCTGTCACAGATCGGGGCGGTGGATCGTCATGGAGGCAGACGCAACCCTGAAAGGACAAGTCGCCATGACACCGAGACTGAACATGCACACCGCTTCGCCCGAGGCCGCCAAGGCCATGCTGGCGGTCGAGAACGCCACCCATAACCTGACCATCGGCCCTGCCCTGCGGATGCTGATCAAGATGCGCGTGTCGCAGATCAACGGCTGTGCCTACTGCCTCGACATGCATGCGCCCGAGGCGCTGAAGGCGGGCGTGACCCAGCAACAGCTCGACGTGCTGGCGGCGTGGCGGGAGAGCCCGGCTTTCGATGCCCGCGAACGGGCCGCGCTGGGATGGGCCGATGCGCTGACGCGGATCGAGGCGACGGGCGCACCGGAGGCCGATCATGCCGCCCTGGCCGAGGCGTTCAGCAAGGAAGAGCAGGTCGACCTGACGCTGATCATCAACGTGATCAACGCGTGGAACCGGTTCGCCGTGGGCTTCCGCACGCAGCACCCGGCGCGGAAGGCGCGCGATGCCGCCTGACCGGCATATCGCGGCCTTCGAGGGCGAGCGCCGCCGTCTGGCGGGGCTCGCCTACCGGATGACGGGATCGGTGGCGGAGACCGAGGATATCCTGCAGCAGGCCTGGCTGCGCTTTGCCGGGCAGGATCTGGCGGCGCTGGAGAGCCCCGCGCGCTGGCTGACCACGGTGGTCAGCCACCTTTCCCTCGATCACCTGAAATCGGCCCGGCGCCAGCGCGAGACCTACGTGGGCGCGTGGCTGCCAGAGCCGCTGTTGGAAAGCCCTGAGCCGACGCCGGAACAGCAATGGATGGTCACCGAGGATGTGAGCATCGCGCTGATCCTGCTGCTGGAAACCCTGTCGCCCGAGATGCGGGCGGCCTTCCTTTTGCGCGATGCGTTCGACTACGGGTTCGACGAGATCGCGCCGGTGGTGGGCCGCTCACCCGCGACCTGTCGGCAGTTGGTGTCGCGCGCCCGCAAGCGGCTGGCCGGGGCCGAGCCGCCGGCGGCGCCCTCGCTCGAGGAGGCGCGCCCGATCATCGCCGCCTTCTGGGAAGCCAGCCGCGAGGGCGACATGCAGCGCCTGCTGGAGATCTTCGCCGAGGATATCGCGGTGCATACCGACGGCGGCGGCAAGGTGCCGGCGGCGATCAACGTGCTGTCCGGTGCGCGCCGGGCCGCCGGCCTCTTCGTGGGGCTTGCCCGCAAGAACCAGCTGCCCCAGCGCCCCTGCCCGCCCCTGCGGCGGATCAACGGCGCGCCCGGCTTCGTCTCGGTCGACCCGGCGGGCGTGATGCAGACCACGGCGGTCAGCCTGCGCAACGGGCGGATCGCGGCGCTCTGGATCGTGCGCAACCCGGACAAGCTGCGCCACCTGTCAGGCGCCACAGGCTAGGAGCGCCCCAACGCGCGGTCAGGGCGAGACGATCTCGAGTTCGGGCGCATCGGGCGGCAGGATTTCCAGCTCGAGATCCTCCGGCGCGGCGGTGGCGTTGGCCTTCGGCATCACGATCTCCAGCTCGAGGTTGTCCGTCGCGGCGGTTGCGCTGTCTGCCGGTGTCACGATCTCCAGTTCGAGGTCTTCCGGCGCGGCCGTGGCGCTGTCTGCAGGCATCACGACTTCAAGTTCGAGATCATCCGTCGCGGCAGTGGCGCTGTCTGCCGGTGTCACGACTTCAAGTTCCAGGTCGTCCGGCGCGGCCGTGGCGCTGTCTGCCGGCATCCCGACTTCAAGTTCGAGGTCTCCCGGCGCGGGCGTGGTGCCGTTCTCCGGCACGATGGACTCCAGCTCGAGGATCGCGGGGAGCGCCGCCTCGACCACCTCGGGCGGCCGAACCTTGGGCCGCATCGCGACCAAATCCCGCGACGGGTTCCATCCCTCGGGGCGGGCGCGGGGCCGTACCGAAGACAGCGGCGTGCAGTATTTCTGCGACTTGGTCCAGGCCATCATCTCGTGCCGTTTCGCGCGGCTGACCAGCGGCCCCCAATCCGCCGCCACGCCGCGCATCCCCCGCGAGACGACCCCGTCACGCCGCACGGTGCGGGTCATGATCCGGATGGCGCAGGACAGGTTCGACGGCCCGTCGAGCAGCGCCTGCCCGCTGCGCGCCCGGCAGCCATACCCGCGCGCCGTGCCGGGCAGGATCTGCAACAGGCCGAACCAGCGCCCGCCGCCCCCCACGGCATGCGGCCGGTGGGTGCTTTCGTACCGCGCCAGGGCGGACAGGAAGCCGACCCAGAAGGCGCGGCGCTTTTCCGCCGAAGCGGTGGGATAGGCCGGGCACCAATCGGCGATATCGCGCGGGACCGTTTCCACCAGCGCCGCGCCGTGCTGCTTGAGCGCCGACAGCGCGCTGCGCGTCCAGAGGGCGGATTCGGCCCGGTGATCCCAGCGCGTGCGGGGAATCTGGGCGACGCGCGCGGGCGGAAAGACGCCGGCCTCGGCCCCTTCCGTTTCCTCGGCCTGCGATGCTGACGGCAAGAATAATAAATAAAGACAAAGTATTAGTCGACGCATCCCCCCGGATCCCCTTCCTTCGCCGTTTCCGTGGCACACATGCGCTGGCCGCATGTTTTCCCTGCCATCTCCCTCGACTTGCCCAAATTTGGGCCGAATACGCTGTCACAAACAGGAACGAATTCCATCTGAACAGGCAAAGTATGTTGAAATCGCGCAATCAGTCAAAGTCCGCGTCCGGAACCTTCTCGAAGCTGCGCGGGATGCTGACCGGGTCAGGCGGCAAGTCGGCGGCGCCGAAGATGCGGAAGATGTCCGAAAAGGACATCGACGCCCTGACCAAGCGCATCATCCTGCCCTCGCTTCCGGTGTCGGACGAGGAGATGGCCCGCGCCACGCACCAGGACAAGGGCCAGAAGCTCGCACGGCAGGACCGCTGGACCGAACTGTCGCGCCGGATCCGCTATGCCGACGAATCGCGCCTGACCACGCCGGGGGGCGAGACGGCCTCCTTGCTGCTGGCCTTCGGCGCGCGCAGCGACGTGGTGTCGGCCGCCGAGGACGCCCTGCACGACAATGCCGAGCCCAGCCCCGAGGGGATCGAGGCGCTGGAGGAGGTGCTGGAGGAAGAGCCGGGCGACTATGCCTGCGCGCTGGTCGTGGCGCTGGCGCACCTGGATATCGCCTGGGCCTGGCACAGCATCATGTTCGAAAGCACGCCCGAGAAAAGCCTGAATCGGGCGCATGAGCATCTCGAGCGCGCCGAGGAGATCCTTGCGCCCTATGACGGGGTGGTGCTCGACGCGCCATCGGTCCTGGCGGCGCAATGCGCGCTCAACGCCACCAACGAGAAGCGCGGCCGCCACCTGGCCGAGGATTACGCCACGCTGATCGGGATCGACCCCGAGGGGCACCGCCACATGCGGGCCATGGGCCGGCACATGGTGCCGCTGCTGCGCAAGTCGCCCAACGTGCTGGAGATCGAGGCCCGCCGCGTCGCCTCGCAGACCGAGGACGTCTGGCAGGCAGGCGGCTATACCTGGGTCTATCTCGACGCGCTGACCGCCGATCCGCAGGCGATCGAGCTGCTGGATGCGGATTTCTTCATCGAGGGGATGGAGAACATCATCGACCGCAAGCGCGACCAGCACGTGATCAACCAGTTCGCCGCCTTCTGCGCCATTTCCATGGCGCCGCTGAAGCAGGACAAGCAGCTGTCGCGGCGCGGGCATGCGACGCGGGAACAGCTGCATGACTGCCTCGACTGGCTGCTGGCGGATTACCTGCAGGAGCTGCACCCGCTGATCTGGTCGCAGACGCTGCTGGCGCCGGGACAGGTGTCGATGCTGCCCTCGCGCCGGGCGCTGGTGGTCAAGGGGCGCCAGACGGCGCTTCGGATCATCGCGGCGCGGTTCGCCAGCGAGATCGCCGATGGCAGCTCCATCGCGTTCTCGCCGCAGGGGATGTACCGGCTGCCGGCGCTTTGATCGTTGGCGGCGGGGGCGCAGTCTTTAAAAGACTGCGGATCGACGTCTTTTAAAGACTTCGTGGGCGTTCCTGCCTGCCTGCGCCTCTTGCCCGTTCCGCCCGCCCGGTCTAGAACGCCGGACGATACGCAAACGGAGCGCCGCAGATGCTTGACCTGACCTACGAGCCCCCGAAACCCAAGGTGATCGCCGGGGCCAAGCACGACTGGGAACTGGTGATCGGCATGGAGGTGCATGCGCAGGTCGCCTCGAATGCCAAGCTGTTCTCGGGCGCCTCGACGCAGTTCGGGGCCGAGCCCAACTCGAACGTCGCCTTCGTGGATGCGGCCATGCCCGGCATGCTGCCCGTCATCAACGAGTTCTGCGTCGAGCAGGCGGTGCGCACGGGCCTTGGCCTGAAGGCGCAGATCAACCTGAAATCGGCCTTCGACCGGAAGAACTATTTCTACCCCGACCTGCCGCAGGGCTACCAGATCTCGCAGCTCTACCACCCGATCGTGGGCGAGGGCGAGATCATCGTCGACATGGAACCCGGCATCGCCCGCAAGGTGCGCATCGAGCGCATCCACATGGAGCAGGATGCCGGCAAGTCGATCCACGACATGGATCCGCACATGTCCTTCGTCGATCTCAACCGCACGGGCGTGTGCCTGATGGAGATCGTTTCCCGCCCCGATATCCGCGGGCCCGAGGAGGCGGCGGCCTACGTGCTGAAACTGCGCCAGATCCTGCGGTACCTGGGCACCTGCGACGGCAACATGCAGAACGGCAACCTGCGGGCCGACGTGAACGTCTCGGTCTGCCGCCCCGGCGCCTACGAGAAATACATGGAAACGCAGGATTTCTCGCATCTCGGCACCCGTTGCGAGATCAAGAACATGAACTCGATGCGCTTCATCCAGATGGCCATCGATTACGAGGCGCGCCGCCAGATCGCGATTGTCGAAGGCGGTGGCGAGATCGTGCAGGAAACCCGGCTCTACGATCCGGACAAGAACGAGACCCGGTCGATGCGGTCGAAGGAAGAGGCGCATGATTACCGCTACTTCCCCGATCCCGACCTGCTGCCGCTCGAGATCGAGCAGGAGTGGGTGGATGGCATTGCCGAGTCCCTGCCCGAGCTGCCGGACGAGAAGAAGGCGCGCTTCGTCAACAATTTCGGGCTGTCCGAATACGACGCCAACGTCCTGACCGCCGAGCATGAGAACGCGGCCTTCTTCGAGGCGGCGGCCGAGGGCCGCGACGGCAAGCTGGTGGCGAACTGGGTCATCAACGAGCTGTTCGGCCGGCTGAAGAAGGAAGGCCACGACATCACCGAAAGCCCGGTTTCCCCCGCGCAGCTTGGCGGGATCGTCGACCTGATCTCTTCCGATGCCATCTCGGGCAAGATCGCCAAGGACCTGTTCGAGATCGTCTATACCGAGGGCGGCGACCCGGCGAAGATCGTCGAGGAACGCGGCATGAAGCAGGTCACCGACACCGGCGCCATCGAAACGGCGGTCGACCAGATCATCGCCGACAACCCCGCGCAGGTGGAGAAGGCGCAGTCGAACCCCAAGCTGGCCGGCTGGTTCGTAGGCCAGGTGATGAAGGCCACGGGCGGCAAGGCCAACCCCAAGGCCGTGAACGAGATCGTGCAGCAGAAGCTGGGGATATAACGGCGTTAACGGTCGATTAAGACCTGTTGAGAAACGGTTAAACGCCCTGCGGATTCGCCCTGCGGGGCGTTTTCGCGTTTGCGACCTCGGCGCCACGTCCTTGGCGGGGCCAGATACCGGGCGTCGCCTCACCGCCCCCCTGTAACACCCATGTAACAGCCACATGACAAACAGTGCTTTATCGGATGGACACGGTGGCACAACATTTCGTATAGACATGCATCTCAAGGCACATACAGATGAACAAGATGCACCGTTATTTCCTGTTTTGTGGCATCCCCGCACTGCTGTTTTACGTCGTCTCGCTGACCCTCCTCACGCAATCCGGTTTTACCCTGATCGAGATCCTGCGTGACACGGCGCAGAGCACGGGGCAGTCGAGCTTCCTTGGCTTCCTGTCCAATATCGGCGTCTGGTTCTGGGTGGCGGCAGGCGCCATCTGCCTGGCGCGAGCGCTGTCCTTCGAGCGCGGGGGCGATGACCGCCTGCGCCGGCTGCTGTTCCTTGTCGGGGGCTTCTCGCTGGTGCTGGCGGCGGATGACTTCTTCCTGATCCATGACCGGTACATCGCCGAAGGCATCGTGGTGCCGCTTTACGCGATCTTCCTGTGGCGGCTGCTGTCGAAGCACCGGCAGGCGATCTTCGCGGTGAACGGGGCGGCCTTTGTCGGGGCCGGCGCGCTTCTGGGGATGTCGGTGGGCATCGACGCGGTGCAGGAGGTGATCGGCATTCCCTACGCCGTGAACCAGGTGATCGAGGAAGGTATGAAGTTCCTCGGCGCCGCCACGTGGCTTTACTTCTGCTACGAGGCCGCGGCGCTCAGGGAGCGCATCGCCGCCCCCGCCCTGGATGAACCGGTTCCGCCCATCGTCGACAGCTTCGCGCAGCCGGGGGAGTAGAGCCTCAGCCGCTCGCGGCCTTCCGCCTGATCCCGATCCGGCTGCCCACCCCTTTGGGCGCGGGCAGCTTGGCATGGGCCCGGGCCAGCTCCGCCAGCCGGTGCTGGATAGGCTCGGGCATCGGCGCCACTTTCGGCCCGCCGAGATCGACATGCAGGGTCAGCCCCTCGCCCGTCGCCGACAGCCAGCCATCCTCGTGATAGAGTTCCTGGAAGGTGTGGAACCGCTTCTCGTCATGGTCGAGGATGCGGATGCGGGAATAGAGCCGGTCGCCCAGCTTGACCTCGCGCAGGTAGCGGACGTGGAACTCGGCCGCGAAGGTGGTGTGGTTGGTCTCGGCCACGTAATGCGCGCCGAAGCCCAACCAATCCCACAGCTGGTCCGAGGCGCGGTCGAACACCACCGTGTAATAGCCCATGTTCAAATGATTGTTGTAGTCGATCCAGCCCTTCTCGATCTCGAGAAGGGAGGACACGAACGGGCCGGTATCGGTCATGGTCACGCGTGCTGATTCAAGGGTCGCGGCAAGATAGGGCGAAGCCGCGAGGGAGTGCAAAGGGTTTCTCCCCGCGGCGTCGATGCGCGAAGAGGAGGCTGGAAATTACCGCCATCCCCCGCCATAGTACCAATTCACGCGGGCCCGGGCCGGATTGGTCTGGTGCGCGCGGTGATGAAGGCCCAGCGGGGGAGCACGCATGCAGAAGGACCTCGACGACAGCGCGCGCGGGATCGTCACCGGCCAGCCGGTGGGGGCGACGGTGCAGATCGTCGTGGATACGCTCTTCGCGCGGATCAAGTCGGAGGAATACCCGACCGACACGCGCCTGCCGTCGGAACGGACCCTGGCGGCGGAGCTGGGGGTGGCGAGGAACACGGTGCGCGAGGCGCTGGACGTGCTGGAGAGCCAGAAGGCCATCCGCCGGCGGCCGGGCTCGGGCAGTTTCGTGACCTACCGATCCGCCGCGCCGGGGGATGCCGCGACGGCCTCGGTCGCCGACGAGACCAGCCCGCTGCATCACCTCGTGGTGCGGGGGATCCTTGAGCCGGAAATGGTGCGGCTGGCGGTGGTGAACATGACCCCGCGTGAGATCAACGACCTGTCGGAGACTTTGTCGAAGATCGAGACGATCCAGACGGATGTGGATGCGTTCATCGAGCTGGAGGAGAAGCTTTACACGCAGATCGCGGAGGGCACGGGCAACCCGTTGCTGGCGTCCTGCTACCGGTTGACGATCGAGACCTACCGGCAGAGCTTCCGCACCAAGCTGCGCCGGCGGAACCTGACGCCGAAGCGGATGCAGGATTACCAGAAGCGGTACAATACGCTGTTCAACGCGATTGCCTCGCGGGACGTGGCGAGCGCGGTAGAGTTCATCAAGCTGCACCTGGTGGAAGAGCAGAAGCTGTTGTTGCAGGATTTTTGATGGGTCAGCGGGAGGTGGGTTTCACCCACCCTACCAGGCTTGGCACACGCCCGGAATAAGGCCGAAGGCCGCCGGGCGAGCGCCGGCCCGTCCCGGCGGGCAGGCGCTTTTGCGATGTAGCGCTACCTTCATAGAGAAGATGTACCCGGCACCATAAAATGCCATCCAAATCCGTTGCAGCGCCTCCCCACGGGCCGGCGCTCGCCCGGCGGCAACGTCGCATCCTTTGCCTGAACGGTGGTTTGTCCGGTGCGAGGTCCCGGCTCGGGGGCCGGGACGGGAGTGCGGGAAGGGGCGGTGTTTCCCTACAGCTTGGCGCTCGCCCGGCGGCGGCTGACTCGCGCCCCGGGCCTGACCCGGGGCCTCTGGCGGCGCGAAGTCCCGGCCCGGAGGCTGGGACGTGCGGTGGCTCATCAAGGCCAAAACCCAACGTCGGTATCACGTCGGTATCTTGTCGGTATAACGTCGGTGCGAGCCCCCTACTCCGCCACCGTCCTTGCCCCCAGCTTGGTCTCGCGGGCAGGCCCGGTGAGGCGCTGTTCCCACATCTGGCCCAGGTCCAGCATCTCGCGCCGGAGCGCGCCGCTATGGGCGTGCAGCCAGCCGGGGACCGAGCCGAATTCCACGATCCGCGCCTTGCCGTCGCGGATCGACACGACCGGCCAGTCGCCGACCAGCGCGTTGTCGATCCCGAAAAGCTCCGTCCCCCACCATTCCGCCGGGCCGAAGGCGTGGGTGACGTGGCCCAGCTGCTTCATCGCCGCCAGAACCGAGACCGGGTTGACCGTGCCGGCCTTCTCGACCGCGGCGTGCCAGATATCGAGGATGGCGGCGTATTCCCAGCTCACCGCCGACCAGCTGTTCGGGTAGCGGTTGTTGAACTCCTCGTAGAAGACATTCGGCTGGTTGAAGAAGAACGCCTTTTCCCTGAGCGCCGGGTCGTCGAAATCGGGGAACTGGAAGGTGACGCCTTCCATGAACGCCGCGCCCAGCTTGCCCACCAGCCGGTCGTAATGGTCGAAGGTGCAGGAGAGGATGCGGCCCTCGAAGCCTTGAGCATGGGCGTATTCGGTCATGGCGTGGACCATGGGCGTGTAACTGGTGCACCAGCAGAGGATGTCGGGGTCGGCCGCCAGCATGGGCCCCACGATCTCGGCCGGATCGCCGCCCGAGGCGGGGTATTGCACCTCGCGCACGATCTCGACGCCGGCCGCCTTGAAGGCCGCGCGGTAGGTGGCGAGCGAGGGCAGGCCCATCCCGTCTTTCTGGGCGCAGAGGGCGACGGTCTTCAGCCCCGGCTGCGTGCGCGTCAGCCAGTCGACCCCGGTGACCACGTAGACCGGGTGCACCTCGGAGGGCGCGATCAGGTAGGGCGTGTCGGGCGACAGGTCGGAGGGCAGCAGCGTCGAGGTCAGGATGCGCTTCTCGGTCAGGTAGTCGCCGACGGCGGCGTAATCGTCGCCGCCCAGCATCATCATCAGCTTGACGTCATGCCCCTGGACCAGTTCCACCGCGCCTTCATGCGCCTCGTCCGGCCCGGCCCCGCAATCATGGGCGTGGATGCGAATCGGGTAGCGCCGCCCGCCGATCAGGAGCCCGCCCGCGCGGTTGAGCCAGCCTTCCCAGATGCGGCAGCCATGCAGCCCCGGCAGGCCCCAGCTTTCCGCCTGTCCCGACAGCGGCGCGAGAAAGCCGATATTCACGGTGTTGGCCATGCCGACGGAAAGCCTTGGCATGGCACCGGAAATCGCCAGCCGCTGTGCGAAACTCGAAGCTTCCAACCGTACACGTCCTTTCTGCAGCCTGGTTGGGCAAGTCTAGGGGGAATCTGCCCGCCTGAACAGGTTTGTTGTTGACAGATTGGTTCACGCTTTGGTTTCCTGAAATGAACCAAAAGTACCAAATTAAAATATTGGTTCAATACAGACAGGGAGACCAGCAGAATGGCCAAGAAAAGAGTTGCGATCATCGGTGCGGGGCCGTCGGGCCTTGCGCAGTTGCGCGCGTTCCAGTCCGCCAAGGACAAGGGCGAGGACATCCCCGAGATCGTCTGCTACGAGAAGCAGTCGACCTGGGGGGGCCTGTGGAACTACACGTGGCGCACCGGGGTCGACAAGGATGGCGAGCCCTGCCACGGCTCGATGTACCGCTACCTGTGGTCGAACGGCCCGAAGGAAGGGCTCGAATTCGCCGACTATTCCTTCGACGAGCATTTCGGGCAGGAGATCGCCAGCTACCCGCCGCGCGCGGTGCTCTTCGACTATATCGAGGGCCGCGTGAAGAAGGCCGGCGTGCGCGACTGGATCCGGTTCAACAACGTGGTACGCGACGTCAGCTACGACGACGCGTCGGGCAAGTTCACCGTCACCGCGCGGGATAGCGAGAAGGACGCCGAGACGGTCGAGGAGTACGACCACGTGATCGTCGCCTCGGGCCATTTCTCGGTGCCGAACGTGCCGGAATATCCCGGCTTCGACGGGTTCAACGGCCGCATCCTGCACGCCCACGACTTCCGCGACGCGCGCGAGTTCGAGGGCAAGAACATCCTGATCATGGGCTCCAGCTACTCGGCCGAGGATATCGGTTCGCAGTGCTGGAAATACGGCGCCAAGTCGATCGTGTCCTGCTACCGGTCGGGGCCGATGGGCTATGACTGGCCCGACAACTGGGACGAGGTGCCCGCGCTCGACCGGGTCGAGGGGCGCACGGCGCATTTTAGCGACGGGACCAGCCGCGAGGTCGATGCCATCATCCTGTGCACCGGCTACAAGCACCATTTCAACTTCCTGCCCGACGACCTGCGCCTGAAGACGGCGAACCGGCTGGCGACGACCGATCTCTACAAGGGCGTGGTCTGGGTGCATAACCCCAAGCTCTTCTACCTCGGGATGCAGGACCAGTGGTTCACCTTCAACATGTTCGACGCCCAGGCCTGGTGGGTGCGTGACGCGATCATGGGCAAGCTCGATATCCCCGACCGCGCCGCGATGGATGCCGACTGGCAGAAGCGGCAGGCCGACGAGGACGCGCTGGAGGACGATTACGCCTGCATCAAGTACCAGGGCGATTACGTGGCCGAGCTGATCGCCGAGACGGATTACCCGAGCTTCGATGTCGATAAGGCCTGCGAGCAGTTCTACAAGTGGAAGAAGCACAAGAAGAAGGACATCATGGCCTTCCGCGACAACGGCTATGTCTCGCCCCTGACGGGCAAGCAGGCCCCGGCACACCATACGCCGTGGAAGGATGCGCTCGACGACAGTCTCGAGGCGTACCTGCAGACGGGACGCTGATTTCAACGCACACCGGGCGCCGGCCGCACAACTCCCCGAGTGGCCGGGGCCCTTACTCAGGTCAGAGCGATGACCGCCCGGCCCCTGGTGGCCGGGATTTTTTTTGAAGGGGGTGCCGGTGCGCCGATCACGGACGGGCCGGCCTCATGCAGCCGCGCCCGGCGCCGCCGGATATTCCTGCACGAACCGGTCGCGCAGGGCCAGGCTCATCGCGGCCGGAAGGATCGCCGCCCCCAGGAACATCACCGCCATCCCCAGCGTGTCGGACACCGCGCCCGCCACGGCCGGGCCGAGGATATTGCCCGCCGCCGTGGCCAGCAGGGCGACGGTGAAGCTCAGCGTCGGCTTCGAGGGGAAGAGCCGTTCGGACCAGAAGGCGAGGATCGCGCTGGTCACCATCACGTGCACCCCCTGCAGTGCCGCCGAGCCCGCCAGCCCGGCCCAGCTTCCCGGCAGCAGCGCCGCCAGCGCCAGCGACCCGGCCCCGGCCAGCATCACCAGCCGCAGAAGGGGCGTCAGGCCCAGCCGGTCGCGGAACCGGCCGGTCAGCAGCCCGGCCAGCCCGGCGAGGCCGAAGCACAGGAACACGATCGCCGGCGTCGCCGCCCCCGGCACGCCCGGCACGCCGCCCGCGGCGGTGAAGTGACGGCCCGCGAAGGAGATGTAGATCGCCGAGGTGGTGCCGAAGGCGAAGGCCACCGCGAGAAGCGGCAGGATGGCGGGCTCGCACAGCCCGCGCCAGGAGCGGCGGGCGACCGGCTCGGTGTCCTTGTCGACGTGGCGCAGGGCCGCCCAGTTGGCAACCAGCGCGCCCGCCGCCGCCAGCGTGAAGAGCGCCCAGCAGACCCGCCACGACACCCCCGTCAGCACCATCGCCAGCGCCGCCGCCCCCGCCAGCGCGATGCCGACGCTGGTGCCGGTGCTGATCTCGGACAGGGCGGTGGCCCGGTCGATGTCGCGGATCTTGCGGTGGACCGCGTCGTTGAACGGCGTCCAGGCGAAGCCGGCGCTGGCCGAGGCGAAGAACACCCCGGCGGCCAGTATGGGCAACGAGGGCGCAGCCGCCACCATCCCCATCCCCAGCGTGGCAGAGAGGAGGCCCGCCAGCACGGGCGCCTCGGGCCCCTGACGGTTGAGCAGGACCTGCGCCGACAGGAGCGCCAGGAAGAACCCCACGAAGCCGAGGCTGGAGATTAGGCCGATGGTCGTGCCGTCGAGCGAGAACACCCCGCTGAAGGCCGGCACGAAAAGGCCGAACCCCATACGGCCGGGGCCGTAGCTGATCGCGGTGGCCGCGAAACCGGCGGCCGAAAGGCTGTGAAAATAGGTGATCGCGCGGCCTCCCTTCCATGCAGGAATGAAAAGGTCTGGGAAAGGTTCCACGCGGGCCCTGCTGCCGGGGCGGAAGGCGCGGTCGCCCTACCCCGCGCTGACCGCCGTGCCGAGCCGCGCCGCCTTCTGCCCTCGCCCTTCGCGCCCCAGCGCCCGGCAGAGCACCGCGACGGGGATGAGGCCGAAGCCCACCAGCACCAGCGAGGGCACCGCCGCCTCGGCCAGCCGCTCGTCGGCGGCGAGGCGGTGGGCCTGCACTGCCAGCGTCTGGAAATTGAACGGGTGCAGGATCAGCGTGGCGGGCAGTTCCTTCATGACGTCGACGAAGACGATCAGCAGCGCCGTCAGCACCGAGTTGCGCGCCACCGGCAGGTGGATCCGCCAGAGCAGGCGTTGCCCCGGCTGGCCGAGCGAGCGGCCGATCGCGTCGAGGTGGTGGGGGATGGTGGCCATGCCACTGTCGTAGGCGTTGAGGGCGGCAGCCATGAAACGGGCCATGTAGGCCAGCACCATCAGCCAGATCGAGCCGGTGATCAGAAGGCCGGTATCGATGCCGAACCGCGCCTCCATGACCCCGTCGAT
>Ga0189287_100245_pt1 | contig 19502 bp, 15 predicted proteins | sample UW86minimetaG_FD_130319 | JGI IMG/M metagenome (GOLD analysis project Ga0189287, IMG submission 130319) | Marine microbial communities from the Costa Rica Dome - UW86 mini metaG | ecosystem: Environmental > Aquatic > Marine > Oceanic > Photic zone | place: Costa Rica: the Eastern Pacific... | reverse complement strand
TCACGTAAAGCTGGAACCCGTCCTTGATCCGGCGGCCTTCCAGCACGTCGGCGGCCAGTGCCAGGTCCTCGACGCGACCGGAGGCGCAGGAACCGAGATAGCCCACCTGCACCTCGGTGCCCGCCACCTCGCTCAGGTCGCGGGTGTTGGCCGGGCTGGGCGGGATCACGGCGACCGGTTCGAGGTTGGTGATGTCGATCTCGTGCCGCGCGTGGTAGTTTGCGTCGGGATCCGAGAAGAGCGGCTCGATATCCAGCTTCTGGCGCTCGCGCATGTAGGCCAGCGCCTTCTCGTCGGGGTTGTTGATGGCGGTGATGGCGCCGGTGAACATGGCCAGGCAGTTGATCGTTTGCCGCGCCTCCAGCGACATCGCCTCGATCGCCGGGCCGCCGATTTCCATGACCATGCCGCGGCAGGCCCGCGGGCCCAGTTCGCGCACGATATGGTGGAACACGTCGCGCGAGGTCACGCCCATCTGCAATTCGCCGGTGATGTCGATTCGCACCGTCTCGGGCACCTGGAACTTGATCCGCTCCTTCACGAACGCCTCGAGCAGGTGGCGGCGGACACCGATGGCCAGCGTGCCGAAGGTGCCCAGCTGCGAGATATGCCCGTCGAAATGCACCACGAAAGCGCCGGGCGTGGCATAGCCCAGCTCGGCGGCGACCTGGTGGCCGATGCCCTTGCGCTCGTAGACGGGCACGTTGTTCTTCTTGCCCCAGCTGCGGGTGCCTTCGTGCAGGTCCTCTTCCGCCGCGGTGGCGGTGGGCACCATGTGGTCGATGAACAGCGCGTAGCGGTCGGGCTCGGCCACCTTCTCGATGCCGAACTCCTCTTCCATCTGGCGGAAGATCACGTCGGTGTAGCCCGGGAAATCGTAGGCGATGACGAAATCCGGCTTGGCGAGCAATTCGTCGCCGGCCCGCGCTTCGGTTTTGCCCGACACGCGGGCGAGAATCTTTTCGGCTATGGTGAAGCCCATGCTCCGACCTCCCTTCGGATTGGCTGAGCGCAATCGTGAGCCTTCTTGGCTCACAAGTCAACTAACAACACAAATTTCATCTGATGAAATGCTAGATGGCCAGGCCCCGCACCGCGTTGCGCATGTCGGTGACGGCGGTCTGCATTTTCTCCAGGTGGACGGCCTGCGCCGCCCCGACATAGTTCGGCGTCAGCCCGCCGGACGAGATCGCGCCAAGCAGCCGGCCGTCGTCATCCAGCAGCGGCACCGCCATCGCCGAGATCCCCTCGACGATCTCGTCATGCTTGACGATGAACCCCTTTTCGCGGGCGCGGGCGATCTCGGCGCGCAGCGTCTTTTCCTCTCCGGCCTCGAGCTTGAGCGGGCCGGACAGGATTCGCTCCTGCTCCTCTTCGGACATGTGTGCCAGCAGCACGCGCGGCCCGGTGCCCCGGTCGAACGAGCGGATTTCCCCCACGGCCCACCAGCGCACCTCGATCGCCTGCCCGCCGTTGTGACAGGCCTGGCAGAGCGCGACGTCGCCCTCGACCGTCGACAGGTAGATCGTGGTTTGCGTGTCTTTCGCCAGCTGAAGCAGCCGGTCATCCACGAGGTTGATCAAGGTCAGTGAATCGGGCACCGCCCGGGCCAGTTCCAGAAGCCCCGCCGACGCGCTGTAGAGCCCGGACGCAGGATCCTGGAACACCAGCCCCTCGTCCCTCAGCGTCACGAGAATGCGGCGGGTCGTGCCCGCGTCGAGCCCCGTATCGCGCACGATTTCATTGAGCGCCCGGTGGGGATGCGCCCGCGAGAACGCCCTCAGGATCGCAACCGCGCGAGAGATGGATCTCACCCGCGGAAGGGTTGCGCCATGCTGCCCTCGCAACTTTACCGCGTCATTTGCCATTTTGCTCCCCTTTTCACCTGATGAAATATAAATTGACTGTTGACACAACGCAATCCTCTCGTGCGATATTCGGCACGACTGGCCGCATCGGCCTGAACAGGGAGGAATATCCATGAAACACATGCTCAGGGGGCTTGTCGCCCCCGCACTCGTATCGGCAGGGCTCGTCGCCGCGGCCCTGACCACGGCCGCAGAGGCGCAGACCCGCGAATTGCGATTCGCGGAATTCGGCCCGAATGCCGGCGCCCGGGCGGGCGGTCTCGTCTGGCTCGACGAGGAACTGCGCAAGCGCACCGATGGCGAGCTTGGCCTCGACATCATCTGGGGCGGCGCCCTTGTCGGCGCGTCCGGCGCGGCACAGGCCATCTCCGACGGCGTGGCCGACATGGGCTCGATCGTTCCGGTCTACGCCCCGGGCGAGCTTGTGGTCTACGAGGTCGTCGACACCGGCGAGATCGCCGACGAGTATGCAGGGATGATGGCCGCCTACGAGCTGATGACCACGCATCCCGACGCGCTGAAGGAAGCCGAGGATTTCAACGTCAAGTACTTCGGCAACTACACCACCGGCCCGACCCAGCTTCTGACGCGTGACAAGGCGGTCCGGAGCCTCGAGGATCTCGAGGGCCTGACGATCCGCACCACCGGCGCCCACGTGCCGGCGCTCGAAGCCTATGGCGCGGCCACCGTGTCGATGTCGCAGCCCAAGGTCTACGAGGCGCTGTCGAACGGCTCGGTCGACGGCTCGACCACCTATTACTACGTGGTCAACGGCTACAAGCAGTACGAGGTCGCCGACTACATGACCGAAACCGGGCTCGGCCAGACGCTGGGCTTCGGGATCATCATGAACAAGCAGACCTTCGAAAGCCTGTCGCCCGAGCACCAGGAAATCGTCGAGGAGCTTGGCCGCGACTTCACGCTCGAGATGGCGGAAATCATGGCCAACTCGCGCATCGAAACCAAGGCCAAGCTGGCCGAGGGCATCGACGGCAAGAAGGTCGAGATGATCGACGCCCCGGAAGAGATGCGCCAGGCGCTGATCGAGGAAGCCCTGAAGGACAACGTCAACTGGGTCGAGAAGGCGAACGCCAAGGGGCTCGAGGGCGAGACGATCTCGCAGGACTGGCTCGCGCTGGCCGAGAAGTACCGCAAGGAAGTCGAAGAAAACGGCTATCCCTGGGACTGATCCCGCTCCTCTAACGGCACATGGCGCCGGGCACTCGATCGAACGGGTGCCCGGCGTTTTTGAAATCCCTTCCCTCTCCGCACAGCTTTAAGGTGTCGCACCCATGACTTCCGTAGGCACGAGCGTCCGCAAGGCCCAGTCGTTGCTAGAAACCCTTGCCATGATCCTCGCGGGGATCGTCCTGCTGACGATGGGGCTGATCATCGTCGCCTCGATCCTCGGCAAGCTCCTGTTCCTCAGGCCCATTCCCGACGACCTGCTGATGGTGGGCCTTCTGAACGTGGCGGTGATCGTCCTGCCGCTGGCCTACGTGGAACGGATGCGCGGCCATATCACCGTGACCGTCACCACCGATTGGCTGGGCACGCGCGCTCTGGGGGCGCTGCGGGTGTTCGGCGCGCTGGCAATGGCGGTGTTCTTCGGCGGAATCGGCATCATGGTGGCCGGGCGCATGCCGAGCGAGATTGCCAAGGGCGCCTATTACGACGGGGTACTGCAAGTGCCGACATGGCCGATGAAAGCGGTGTTCGGCGCCGCCATCCTGCTGTTCGTCGCGCGCCTAGTCCTGAGCATGATCGACGGCGTCCATACCATCGTCACCGGCCGGGATGACGCCCCCACCGAAACCACCAACGAAGAGGTCTGACCCATGGATCCGCTTATGGTCGGCCTTGTCGCGCTTGGCATCACCATCCTGCTTCTGGCCATCCGCGTGCCCATCGCGGCCGCGCTCGGCATTTCCGCCTCGGTCGGCGTGTTCATCATCTTTTCCTGGCGGCCCGGCGCCGAGTTCATGCCGGAATACGCCTGGCGCCCCACCCTGTCGCTGATCGCCAACGGGCCCTACGACTTCCTCAAAAGCTACAGCCTTGCCACAGTGCCGCTTTTCGTTCTGATGGGGCACCTGGCCTACGAGGCCGGGTTCACCACGGATGTCTACCGCGCCGCACGCCTTTGGCTCGCGAAGCTGCCGGGCGGCGTGGCGATGGCCTCGGTCGTCGGTTGCGGCGGGTTCTCGGCGATCACCGGCTCGTCGGTGGCCTGCGCGGCGGCGATGGGGCGCATCGCGATCCCGGAAATGCTGAAATTCGGCTACTCCAAGCCGCTCGCCACCGGGTCGGTCGCCATCGGCGGCACGCTGGGCTCGCTGATCCCGCCCTCGATCCTGTTCATCCTTTACGGCGTCTTCGCCGAGCAATCCATCGCCCGCCTGTTCATGGCGGCGATCGTGCCCGGCCTCCTCTCGCTGCTGGCCTACCTGATGGTGATCTTCCTGTGGGCCAAGCTCAAACCCTCCGCCGCGCCGCGCCCCGAGGAGACCATCTCGGCCCGCGACCGCTGGCAGAGCCTCGGGAACTGCTGGTCCATCGTGGCGCTGTTCGTCGTGGTGATCGGCGGCATCTACGCCGGTTTCTTCACCCCGTCCGAAGCCGCCGGCGTCGGCGCCATCTCGGCGCTGGTGCTGGGCCTCCTGCTCGGCCGGCTGAACTTCAAGCGCATCGTCTCGGCCCTGCGGGAAAGCGTGTTCCAGTCATCGATGATCTTCGCCATCGCCGTGGCGGGCAAGATCTACGTCAGCTTCATCGCCCTCACCGGCCTCTCGGGCGCCATCGGCGACTGGATCGCCGCGTCGGAGGTGTCGATGGTGGCGGTGCTGCTGCTGATCGTGCTGTTCTACCTCGTGCTGGGCATGTTCCTCGACCCGATCGGGATCATCCTGCTGACCCTGCCGCTCACCATTCCGATCGTCAGCGGCTACGACCTGTCGCTGATCTGGTTCGGCGTGCTGGTGATCAAGCTGCTGGAAATCGGGCTGGTGACGCCACCCATCGGGCTGAACGTCTTCGTGATCAAGTCGATCCTGGGCGACAAGGTGCGGCTGGAATCGATCTTCGCGGGGATTTCGCTGTTCCTGATCGCCGAAGTCGTCGTGCTGGCGCTGATTGCCGCGATACCGGCGATATCGCTATGGCTGCCCTCGGTGCTCATGTAAACCTTGGCCGGCCGGCTTTCCGATGGAAGCCGGCCGGCAAGATCACTGGTCGCTGCCGGATTTGAGCAGCTCCTTCGCGCGGCCCACGGTCACGTCGCCCAGCGCCGCAAGCTCGCCCGCCACCCGGTCAACCTCCATTCCGGTCGCCCCGGCAAGGATCGCGATGTTGCGCGCGTGGAGCGTCATGTGCCCCTTCTGGATCCCCTCGGTCGCCAGCGCCCGCAGCGCGGCCATGTTCTGCGCCAGCCCGACCGCCGCCGTGACCTCTGCCAGCTCGCCGGCCGAGCCGACATCCATCAGCTTGATCGCGGCCTGCGCCGAGGGGTGCGTCTTGGTCGCGCCGCCAACCAGCCCCAGCGCCAGCGGAAGCTCGATCGAGCCGACCAGCTTGCCGGAGGTCGCAACCTCCCACCGCGTCAGCGAGGAATACCGCCCCGAGCGCGCGGCATAGCTGTGGGCGCCGGCCTCGATCGCCCGCCAGTCGTTGCCGGTGGCCACGACGACCGGGTCGATACCGTTCATGATGCCCTTGTTGTGGGTCGCAGCGCGGTACGGGTCGATGATGGCCAGCGCACAGGCCTCCTCGATGCCGCGCGCCACATCGGTGCCCTTCAGCGTCGCCGTATCCAGCGCCGCCGGGTCCAGTTCGACCTTGGCCCGTACCAGCCGGAGGTCGGCAAGGTTGGACAGGATCCGAAGCCGCACCGTGCCGCCGGCAATCGCCTCGACATCGGGCGCCAGCGCCTCGGCCATGGTGTTGACCGTGTTGGCCCCCATGGCGTCGCGCACGTCGACGAGGATATGCATGACGACCATCGGCCCGACCGGCGTCGACTCGAAGACATGCACTTCCACATCCCGGCATCCGCCGCCAAGCTCGACCAGCACGGGGTCGCGGGTGTTGGCCTTGTCGATCAGCCGCTGCTTCTCCTCGAGAAGCCGCTGGCGTGCGCCGAACGGGTCGGAGATCCGCAAGACCTGGATCTGCGCGCGCATGATCGGCCGGTCCGACGCGGCGGTAAACCCGCCCTGCCCCCGCGCGATCTTGGCCATGTATGACGCCGCCGCGACGACCGAAGGCTCTTCGACGGCCATCGGAACGAGGTAATCCTTGCCGTTGACGACGAAATTCGTCGCCACCCCCATGGGCAACTCGAACTTGCCGACGACATTCTCGATCATCCCGTTGGCAAGTTGGATCGGCAGGATGTCGGCGCCCGACAATATGCGCTCGTCCTCCTGGTTGAGACCGGTGGCCCGGCAAATCGCGCTCCGGCGTTCTGCGGGTTCCATGTTGCGCATTCCGTCGACGCGGGAACGCCCCTTGGCGGTGCTGGCGGGTTCGTCCATCAAATCCTCCCCTTTGCTTTCTGATACGGGAAGTGGTAGCGCGCCTTAAGGGACAGTTGGATCGCACACAACCAATGTGTACCAGTGGATTTACTGGGACACTTGAGGGAGGACAGGATGAACAAGGTCGAGCGGATCGTCGACGATCTCAGCCGGGAGATCCTCTCCGGCGCCCTGCCGCCGGGGCGGCGGCTGCCGTCCATCCGGCGCGCGGCGGAAGATTTCGACGTGTCCAAGAACACCATCGTGGAAGCCTATGACCGGTTGAACGCCCAGGGGCTTCTTCACGCCGTGCACGGCTCCGGCTTCTACGTCGCCGACCATGACGAGGACCGCGAAGACACCGGCCACCAGCCCCAGCACGTGGTCGAGGCCTTCGACCGGGTCTCCCTCCTGTCGGCCCAGCTGAGCCAGGATCTGCCGGTGCGCGTCGGCGATGGCCGCCCGCCCTATTCGTGGATGCAGGATGCCCTGCCCCAGAAACTGACCGGCAACTTTCTCCGGCGATTCGAGGGCGACCAGACCGCCTATGGCAACGAGTTCGGCAACCAGCAACTGCGCGAAGTCATCGCCCAGAAATACCGCCGCGACGGGATGCCGGTCGCGACCGACCAGGTCGTGACAACCTTCGGCGCGAACAACGCGCTCGACCTGATCATCCGCCGATACCTTGAGCCCGGCGATACCGTCCTGGTCGACGATCCGGGCTATTACCCTTTGTTTGCAAAGCTGAAATTCTCGAAAATCGACATGGTGGGCGTGCCCCGCACCCCCAACGGCCCCGATGTCGATTGCCTGCGTGACCTTGCCAAGCGCGTTAAACCCAAGCTGTTCTTCACCCAGTCCCGCTGCCAGAACCCGACCGGCTCTTCGATGAACCTGCCCACCGCCCACGAGGTTCTTCAGATCGCCGTGCAGTTCGGCATCATGATCGTCGACAACGAGCCCTTCGTCGATCTGCCTGGTCAGGACGGTTACCGCCTTGCCGGGCTCGACCAGTTCAAGCAGGTCATCGCGGTCTCGACCTATTCGAAGCTCCTCTCCGCCAGCTTCCGGGTCGGCTACCTGATCGGCCCGCCGCAGATCGCCAAGGACCTGGCCGAGCTCAAGCTCATCACCTCGGTCAACAGCTCCCGTTTCTCAGAGATGCTGATAGCCGACATGATCTCGAACCGGCGCTACCAGCGTCACCTGCGGAAGATGGCCACGCGGCTTCAGCAGCAAAGGCTCGAGTTCAACACCCGTCTGGCCGACCTCGGGCTGTCCGTGTCCGATCCGAACGGGGGCGGATACTATGCCTTCCTGACGCTGCCCGCCTCGGCGGACGAGGCGCAAGTGGCCAGACAGGCCATCGCGAAAGGCATTTTCATGGCGCCCGGAAAGTTCTTTCGGGTGGATGAACAGGTTCACACTCCCGCTTTCCGGATCAACATGACGCGCGTAGACAATCCACGGTTTTACAGTTTCTTGGCCCATCTGAGCGCCGAGATGGGCGCAAAACCGTGAAGCACGCAATAACCGCCAATTGCAAAACTTCCATTTTTTCATTATAATTCAAATAATTATTCAAGTATCGAGCGCGCGCACACACCCGGGAGACACGCACACCCGCCTCACCACGCAAGGAAAGTGTACGAAAAAATTTAAAGGTACAATATGGCCACGTAGGGGCGGAGTGTACCTGTATCGCTGGCCCTCTACGCCATACGACGAAACCAAGGGGAGGAAAGAATGGCTGATCACGACGGAGTTGCGCCTGATCCGGCAACACGGCAGACAGGCCCGCTGAGCGGAATAACCGTGCTCGACATCACGCGTGTCGTCGCCGGCCCGTATTGCTCGAAACTTCTGGCGGACCTGGGCGCCACGGTCATCAAGGTGGAAAACCCGTCAGACCCCGATTACGCGCGCACCTTCCCGCCCTTCGCCGGCGACACGAAGACAAGCGCGTTCTTCGCCCAGTACAATCACAACAAGAAGGGCATCACGCTCGATCTCAAGTCCGCGGAGGGGCGCGACCTTCTCCGTGCCCTCGTGCGCAAGGTCGACGTGCTGGTCGAGAACTTCCGCCCCGGCACGATGGACAAGCTCGGCGTGGGCTACGACGTGCTGGCGACGGAGAACCCGGCCCTCGTCTACACCGCCATCAGCGGTTTCGGCCGCACCGGCCCAAACGCCTCGCGCCCGGCCTTCGACAATTCCGGCCAAGCCGCGGGCGGCCTGTGGTCGATGAACGGCTATGCCGACCGGCCGCCCGTGCGCGTCGGCACCATCATCGGCGACCTTTCCGCCTCGCTCTACGCCGCCTTCGGCACCCTCGCCGCCCTGCGCGAGGCCGAACGCACCGGCCGGGGCCAGGTGGTCGACATATCCCAGCAGGATTCGATCCTCAGCCTGACCGAGAACGCCGTCATCCGCTACACGCTGGAAAACGATCTCGCCGCGCCGATGGGCAACGATCACCCCTTCGTGCGGCCGTATGGCCAGTACCCCTGCAAGGACGGCTACGTGTTCTTCGGCGGCTACACCGACAAGTTCTGGGCCATCACCTGCGAGATGTTCGGCGAGCCCGGGATCGCCAGCGACCCCGCCATCGACACGATGGAAAAACGCTTTGACAAGGACACCTACGAGACCCGCGTGCGCCCGATCATCGAGACCTGGTTCAGCCGCCACACCAAGGCCGAGCTCGAGGAAATGGCAGGCGACCGCATCCCGCTCAGCGCCATCAAGACCATCGGCGAAGTCGTGGAAGACCCGCACATCGCCGAGCGCAAGATGATCATCGACGTGCCCGTCGACAGCGACATGGTGCGCATGTTCGGCAACCCCGTTCACCTGTCGGCCTACACAAGCGACACGGCGGCCCCCGCCCCTCTTGTGGGGGCCGACAACGAGGAGGTCTATGCCGCCCTTGCCGGCGTGGACGCCGGGGAGATCGCAAAGCTCAAGTCGAAAGGGGTGATCTGACGTGACCGTGCGCTACGACACCAGCGGACCCGTCGCGCAGATCACGCTCGACCGGCCGGACAAGCTGAACGCCATGACACTCGCGATGTACGACGAGCTGGGCGAGGCCTATTGCACCGCGCGCGATGACACGTCCGTGCGCGCGATCGTCCTGACCGGCGCCGGCGACCGGGCCTTTTCCGTGGGCGCCGACCTGACGGAATCGATCCCCGCCCTCGCCGAAGGCCGGTTCGACATCAGCGCCTGGGACCCGGCCCATGCCAAGGGCATCGGCCTGTGGAAACCCGTGGTCTGCGCCATCCGCGGCCTCTGCATCGGCGGCGGGTTCGAGTTCATGCTGTCCACCGACATCCGGGTCGCCGGCGAGAATGCCAGCTTCCAGCTTCCCGAGCCGCGCCACGGTATCGTGCCGGCCGGGGGCACGCTGGTACGGCTGGTGCGCCAGGCGTCCTACGCCCACGCGATGCAGATCATGCTGATGGCCGACAAGCTTTCCGCGGCCGACCTGCACCGGATGGGCATCGTCAACGAGGTCGTGCCCGACGACCAGGTGCTGCCCCGCGCGCTCGAAATCGCGGAGGGGCTGGCGAACCTGGGCTCCGTCGCGCTCGAAACCATCAAGGAGGCGGCCCTGACCCTTCAGGCCGCCCCCCTCGAAACCGCCTTCTCGCGTGAGGCCGTTCTGGGCCAGCGCGCCTTCACGAGCGACGAGGCAAAACAGGGGCTCGCCCGGTTCGCCGCGCGCTCCGGAAACAGGGAGGCGCAGGAATGACAACGCCCAACCAATCGGCATCGAACCGGCGCGGGTTCGGCCTCGGGAACATCGCGGTCACGCAGGAACTGGTGGTCGCCGTCGCCGCGGCGATCATGTTCCTCGTGTTCTCCGCCACGCTCGACAACTTCCTGTCCTCCGCCAACCTCATCACCCTTGTCCGCAACGTCTCGGTCCTGGGCATGATGAGCCTCGGCATGGCGCTTGTCGTCATCGGACGGGGGGTCGACCTGTCGCTCGTGGCAATCATGGCGGTGTCGATGACGCTCGCCATCGTGCTGGCCAATGGCGGGTGGTCCTTCGGGCTGGCGCTGGCCGCCGGCCTCGCCTTCTCGATCGCCATCGGCGCCGTCACCGGCTTCCTGGTGGCCTATGTCGAGATCCCGTCGATCTTCGCGACACTGGCGATCGCCGCCATCGTCTACGGGCTCGGGCGCGGCGGCATCGCCGATCTCGACGTGAACAACCTGCCGCCCGGCGTCGACTGGTTTATCTTCCTCGGCCGGGGCAGCCTTCTCGGCATTCCCGTCTCCATCTGGCTGTTCGCGGCAACGGCACTGCTGCTGCACCTGTTCCTGCGCAAGACGGGCTTCGGCCGTTTCGTCTACGCGATCGGCGACAACATCGAAACCGCCCGCATCACCGGCATTTCGGTGCGCCCGGTCCTGATGCTGAAATACATGCTTGCCGCCTTCACCGCCTTCATGGCCGGCGCCGTCACCGCCGCCTCGGTGGCCAGCATGAACATGCGGATTGTCAACTCGACGATGATCTACGACGTGCTGCTCGTGGTGGTTCTTGGCGGCATCGGCCTGACCGGCGGGCGCGGCGGCATCCGCAACGTGCTGGTCGGCACCGTGCTGATCGGCCTGCTGCTGAACGCCATGACCATCCTCGACATCTCCTACACCGTGCAGAACCTGATCAAGAGCGCCGTGCTTCTGGCCGCGCTCGTCGTCGAGGCGCTGCTCAATCCACGCGACGAACAGACATCGCAACAAGGCGACATCTGAAGAACAAGTCATCAAAGGGAGGAAAAGAAATGAAACTGTTCAAGAACATGCTGGCCCTGACGGCCGCATCGGTGATCGGCGCCACGACGGTGCCGGCACAGGAAGGGATGGTCGACGAATTGCGCGAACCCGTCCTCGAGAAATTCAAGGACAAGAAGGTCGTCTTCGTGCCGATGTCGATGAGCTTCGACCTGCCCGAAGGCTGGGCCGCCGTCATGCAGAACGCGGCAGAGCTTCGGGGCTACCAGTTCGACATCCGCGACGCGAACTGGAGCACCGACACGGGCACCCGCGCCATCACCCAGGCCATCCTCGAAGAGCCGGACATCATCGTCGTCCAGAACTTCGACGTGACCTCCTATGCCCGCACGCTCAAGCGCGCGGAAGACAAGGGCATCCACGTGGTTCAGGTCAACATGCGCTCGACCTACCCCACCGACGCCTTCGTCGGCGCCGACTGGCACGGCATGGGCGAATACGCCGCCAACCGCATGGTCGAGGTCTGCGGCACCAGCCAGGGCAAGAGCGGCAAGATCGCCCTGGTCCAGGGCCCGGCGACCGCCGCGGCCAGCGTCTACCAGCTCAATGCCATCACCTCCGTGCTGAACGAGACGGACGAGATCGAGATCGTCTCCAGCCAGACCGGCGACTGGGACCAGTCCAAGGCCCGTGCCATCACCCAGACCGTCATCCAGCAGAACCCCGACCTCTGCGGCGTCATCGGCTTCTGGGACGCGATGGATACCGGCACCGGCGCCGCCATCGCGGAATCCGGCAAGGACATCTACCTGATCACCTCGGGCGGCGGCAACCAGACGGCCTGCCAGGGTCTCGAGAACGGCACCTTCGACGAGGTGATCTCCTACGACGTGCCGGGCCAGGGCCGCGACCTCAACAACGTCATCAGCATGCTTCTGCAAAGCGAGGGTGAAGCCGGGAATTTCGAGTTCGCGCTCTACACGCCGAACAAGATCATCACGCCCGACACGATGAACGAGACAAGCTGCTGGACGCTCGACCAACTGCGCGACGGCGGCTGAACGCCCCCCCGTCCGACATGACCGCGCGGTGACGGCTGCCTGACAGGCCGTCACCGCCTCCTGCCCGATACCGCCGATTACCAAAGGAGAGAACGCGTGGAAAAGATAGAGCGTCTCTACTACGCCTACTTCCCCGAAAAACTTCTGGGCGAGGTGCTCACCAAGCGGTGGAGCGACAACTTCATCCCGATCCTTGCCGCGATCCTCGTCATCGGCTTCTTCTTCCTGCGCGACCCGGGCTTCTTCTCGGTCGGCAGCGTCGTCGAAACCTCGCGCCAGCTGTCCGAGTTCGCCATCGTCGTCGTGGCGATGGGCATCGTCCTTCTGGCCGGGGGGCTCGACCTGTCGATCGGCAGCGTCTTCGCGCTGGCCAACATCGTCGCGCTGATCTGCATGAACCTGCTTGAATGGTCGGTCGGCGCGGCCTTCCTGGCCACGCTCGGCATCGGCGCGGTCTGCGGTGCGGCCAACGGCTTCCTCATCGGCTACCTGCGCATCCGCGCCTTCCTGACGACGCTCGTCACGCTCATCATCATCCGCTCGATCGTCGATATCATCCTGCTCAAATACGCCGTGCCGATCTCCTCGGCCTTTCCGGATGCCGAGTTCTGGTACTTCATCGGCGAGGGGCTTCTCTTCGGCCTGCCCTTCTCGTTCCTCGTGGCGGCGGTGATCATCGCCTTCTGGCACATCGTGCTGACGCGGATGAAATTCGGCTGGCACATCACCGCCGTCGGCGGCGCGCGGCGCTCGGCCTACAATGCCGGGCTCAACGTCAAGCGCATCGTCTTCCTCACCTATGTCTGCTCCAGCGTGATGACCGCGACCGCCGGCTTCTTCTTCGCCGCGCGGCTGGGCAGCGCCGGCTCGGATACGGGCGTCGGCCTCGAGATCACCGCGCTCACCGCCGCGGTCCTGGGCGGCAACAGCCTGGGCGGCGGCCGCGGGTCGGTCGCGAAATCGGTCTTCGGCGCGCTCGTCGTTCTGATCCTCACCGACAGCCTCGTCCGCATCGGGGTCAGCGGCGGCGTCAGCTCCACGATCCTCGGGCTGCTGCTTCTGGCGGTGGTGGCGATCGACGTGCGCTGGCTCAAGAACCGGCACAAGATCCTCAACAAGGTCTATGTCTCGCCCACCTATTTCAAGCTGCCGGACATGCCCGAAACCGCGAAAGGCACCGACAGCCCCTATGCCATCAATGACCGGCTCCGCGAAGTGTCGCTGATCGGCAAGGGCCAGATCGAGGGCCCCGAGGACGTCATCTTCGACCGGCACGACAACCTCTACTGCCCCAACCGGCACGGCGATATCGTCCGGTTCAAGGCGCCCGACTACTCGGAATGGGAGATCTTCTCGCATATCGGCGGCCACCCGCTCGGCATGGCGTTCGACAAGCACGACAACCTCAATGTCTGCGTGGGCGGCATGGGCCTCTACCGTGTCTCGCCCGACGGCACGCCCGAGAAACTCACCGACGAGACCAACCGCACCCTCTTCTCGGTGATCGACGATTCCCGCCTGAAACTGGCCGACGATCTCGATATCGCGCCCGACGGCCGGGTCTTCTTCTCCGAAGCCACGATTCGCTACGACATGCAGGACTGGCCGCAGGACGCGCTGGAAAGCCGGGGCAACGGCCGGCTCATCTGCTACGACCCGAACACCGGCTCGACCCATACCGTGCTGCGCAACCTGCAATTCCCCAACGGCGTCTGCATGACGGGCGACGGCGAATCCTTCCTCTTCGCCGAAACCTGGGGCTGCCGGATCAACCGCTACTGGTTCGACGGCAAGAAGAAGGGCCAGTGCGAAACCGTGATCCCCGACCTGCCCGGCTATCCCGACAACATCAACAAGGCCTCCGACGACACCTTCTGGCTGGCCCTTGTCGGCATGCGCTCGCCCGCTCTCGACGTGGCCCTGTCGATGCCGGGGATGCGCAAGCGCATGGCCAAGCGGGTCGCGCGCGATGAATGGCTCTTCCCCAACATCAACACCGGCTGCGTGCTGCGCTTCGACATCGAGGGCAACGTCATCGAGTCGATGTGGGATCTGGGCGGCGTCAATCACCCGATGGTCACCTCCATGCGCGAGCACAAGGGCTACCTCTACCTCGGCGGCCTCTACAACGACCGGATCGGCCGGCTGAAGCTCGCCAACGCCGATCCCGACTGGACATCGCAAGACGACTACTGGGGGAAATCATCATGAGCCTCATGCGCCCCATCAAACAGGGCCTCGCCCGCGTGCTGGGCGGCGACGGCGACTATTCGGTCACCGTGCCGGTCATGGACGGCCCCTTGAAACCCAATGACGTGATCGAGGCCACCGGCCGGGTCGCCCAAATCCCCGGCGGCGCCAACATCGCCGAGATCGACGGCACGCTCGTGGCCTCGCGCGGCCCCGACCTGCTGACCGTGAGCGCATCGGGCGAGGCCGCACCGCGTGGCACGTATGACGCCGACATCACTGCCCTCGCGGTCTCGGATAGGGGCGCCATCGCCCTGGGTCTCTCCGGCCGGGGCGTCGTGATCGAAAACCCCGACGGCACACGGCGCCATGTCGACAGCGCCGGCGACCGTGCCCTCAATTGCGTGACCGCCCTCGCCTTCCTGCCGGACGGCGCGCTGGCCATCACCAACGGCTCGGCCGATTTCGCGCCCGAAGCCTGGTTTCACGACCTGATGCACCACGGCGCATCCGGCGTCGTCGCCGTTCTCGACCCCGGCGCCGACACCGCCACGCTCATCGCGACCGGCCTGCGCTATCCCAGCGGCATCTGCCCGATCGACGGCTCCGCCGACCGGCTGGCCGTCAGCGAAGCCTGGCGCCACCGCCTTGTCGAGATCAGCCGCACCGGCCGCAAGGTCGTCGGCGACTTGACCGAGGAACTGCCGCTCTACCCCTCCCGCATCGTGCCGCTGCGCGATGGCGGCTACGCGCTCTGCAACCTGTCGGTCCGCTCGCAGCTGATCGAATTCGTCCTGCGCGAGCGCCGCTACCTCAGGCGCATGATCCGCGATGTGCCGCCCGAATTCTGGATCGCCCCCGCCCTGTCCAGCAAGCACAGCTTCAAGGAGCCGTTGCAGGCCGGCGGCGTCATCCGCCTCGGCATTCACAAGCCCTGGGCGCCCACCCGCTCGTACGGGGCCATCGTCGGCCTGACGCCCGACTTCCACCCGGCCTGGAGCGCGCACAGCCGCGCCGATGGCCACCGCCACGGCGTTACCTCGCTCGTCCAGACGTCGCAGGGCCTTGTCGCGCTGGCGCAGGGCAACGGCGACCTCTTCGCGATCAGCGAGACGGGCGCCCCGCTGGCACAGGCAGAAGACACAGCGAAGGACGCATCATGACCCCGCTCGTCGAACTCAGGAACGCCACCAAGGATTTCCGCGGCATCAAGGCCTTCTCCGATGTCAACTTCTCGCTCATGCCCGGCGAGATCCACGCCGTGCTGGGCGAGAACGGCGCCGGCAAATCGACCCTCACCAAGGTCATGGCCGGCGTCCACACCCTCAGCGAGGGCGAGCTTCTGATCGACGGCAAGCCCGAGCGCCTCGAGACCCCCTCGGCGGCGCTCGCCAAGGGCATCGCCATGGTCTACCAAGAAAACAGCCTCGTGCCGTCGATGACCGTGGCCCAGAACATCTATCTCGGCCACGAGAAAACCTTCAACCGGCTGCGCGGCATCTACATCGCGGCCCAGCAATTCCTGCAATCGCTGTCCTTCCATGTCGACCCCACGGCGCTGGTCTCCTCCCTCGGGGCCGCGCAGAAACAGATGGTGGAAATCGCCCGCGCCGTGCACCAGCAGGCCCGCGTCATCATCTTCGACGAGCCAACCGCCTCGCTCACGCCGGAAGAAAAGAGGTATTTCTTCCAGCTCATCCGCAATCTCAAGAAGAACGGCGTGACGATCATCTTCATCTCCCACGCGCTCGAGGAAGCGCTGGAACTGGCCGACACGATCACCGTCCTGCGCGACGGCGAGCTGGTCGCCTCGCAGCCCGCGTCCAGCCTCGACCGCAACGGCATCATCCGCCTGATGGTCGGCCGCGAACTCTCGGGCGAGATCTACGCGGACACCACCGAGACGCGCAAGATCCGCCCCCTCGGCCGCAAGATCCTCTCGGTCGAGAACCTGTCGATGGGCGGCCTCGTGCGGAACAGCTCGTTCTCGGTCTACGAGGGGCAGGTCACCGGCATGTTCGGCCTCGTCGGCTCGGGCCGGACCGAGATGATGAAGGTCGTCGCTGGCGTCATCAAGCGCGACTTCTTCCATGGCGGCCAGGTCAGGCTCTTCGGCCGGCCGATCCGCTACCGCGTGCCCGCCCCCGCCATCCGCGACGGCATCGTCTACGTCACCGAGGAACGCAAGCAGGAAGGCTTCTTCGAGACGATGAGCATCGCCGAGAACATCCATATCGGCCAGGTCGTCAAGAACCGCGGCGGCGGCTTCCAGGTCATGTCGATGAACAGCGCCCGCGAAGCCGCGGACACGTGGCGCAACCGGCTGAACATCCGCGCCATCAACCCGGATGCCAAGGTGATCGAGCTGTCGGGCGGCAACCAGCAGAAGGTCGTGATCGCCAAGGCCCTGATCCAGAAACCCAGGCTGGTGATCTTCGACGAACCGACCCGCGGCGTCGACGTGGGCGCCATCGCCGAGATCCACGCCTTCATCAAGCAACTGGCCGATGACGGGATCGGCGTCGTCGTGATTTCCTCCTACCTGCCCGAGGTCCTCGCCATATCCGACCGCATCCTGATCGCCCGCCAGGGCAAGATCGTCGAGGAGATGGAGGCCGGCACGGCGACAGAGGAAAGCATCATGTACGCCGCCGTCCACTAAGCCCGGCTCGGCCCCTCACGCCTCCGCCGTCTCGCGGCAGGGGGCCGGCCGGTAGTCGAGATAGGTTTGCCGCGTCGCGATATGGTCGGCAATGAACTTCGCGTCGTGCCAAACGCCCCAGATGAACGAAGATCCCCGCCGCGACAGCCACGGCAGGCCCACGAAGTAGACGCCCGGCTCCGGCGAGACCCCGCGCTGATGGCACGGCTTGCCGCCTGTGTCGAAGGCGTCGACATCCAGCCAGCCGTAATCCAGCGTGAACCCGGTGGCCCAGATGATCGAGGTGATCCCGGCCTCGGCAAGGTCAAGCTCACGGATCGGATCGGTCACGCAATCCGGGTCCGGCCCGATCTCCCTTGCCGCGGGCTCTTCCGGCAGGTCCAGCCCGTTGCGCGCGACATAGGCATCCGCCTCGTCCAGCACCGACAGGTAGTTGCGGTCGCCATGATCGATATTGCCCGCAAGATCCGCCGCGAAGCGCAGCTTGCCGCCCTCGCACGCCTCCGTCCGGCCCACCAGCACCATGCCGCGCGCCGCCAGCCTGCGGAAATCCACCGTCTGCCCGCCATTGGCGCCGCTCACGGCAATCGTCACGTGCTCGGTCCCCGGCCCCGGCGTGGACAGGTCCCACTTGCCCAGCACGCCCAGCCACCAGGTGAAATCCCGCCCCCGGTAGCTGCGCGGCGGGCGGTCATGGGGACCGACCGACAGGTAGGTCTTGCGCCCCGCGCTCAGCAGCTCGTCGGCGATCTGCGACCCCGACGACCCGGCCCCCACGACCAGAACCGCCCCCTCGGGCAGCTGCTCCGGGTTGCGATAGGCGGTGGAATGCATCTGCACCACCCCCGCCTCCTCCGGCACGATCTGCGGGATCACCGGCCGCTGGAACGGCCCCGTCGCCGCCACCACGTTCTGCGCCTCGATGACGCCGGCCGAGGTCTCCACCCGAAACCCCGGCCGCCCGTCATTGCGCCGGACATGTGTCACCTCGACCCCGCAGCGCACCGGCGCGCCGATCATCTTCGCGTAGTCCACGAAGTAATCCGCCACCTCCTCCTTGCCCGGAAAGGCATCCGGCGCCGACGCGCTGAACTCCATGCCGGGAAACCGGTCATGCCAGGCCGGCCCGTTCGCCACCAGCGAATCCCACCGCTCCGACCGCCAGCGCTCGGCGATCCGGTGCCGTTCCAGCACGATATGGGCGATGCCGTTCTTCGCCAGGTGCTCGCTCATCGCGATCCCGGCCTGCCCGCCGCCCACGACGAGCGTATTGGTTGTCTCGGGGGTCATCTCTGCGTCCTGTTCCATGTCTCGTTGACTGCGTCCTGCGCTTGAGACTAGGCCAGCGCCCTGCCTGCAAAAACCATGATCTCTCTAACCCTTGCTTGGGATAAGCCTAACACCGCCCCTTAGCTTGCGCCTAAGCCGCGATGAGGCATAGCGTGCTTTTGCAACGGCGCCCCGCGTGACAGGATCGTACCACCGCCCGGACGCACGTAAATCGGAGAGACCCATGGCCCATACCCGCATCCGCAAGTTCAACACCAAGGACACCTACCCCGAGCAGCAACTCGACAACGATCTCTGCCAAGCCGTGGTGACGGAAGGCGGCCGGATCGTCTGGCTGCGCGGGCAATGCCCCCAGAACCTCGACGACGCGAAGAACATCGACAGCCACGACCCGGTCGAACAGACCCACAAGGTGATGCAGAACATACAGCAGTTGATCGAGGAGGCCGGCGGGCGGATGGAACACCTCGTGAAAGTGGTCGTCTACATCACCGATGTCCGCCACCGCGAGGCCGTCTACCGCACCATGGGTGAATACATCAAAGGCGTGCATCCCGTCTCGACCGGGCTGGTGGTGCAGGCGCTGGCGCGGCCCGAATGGCTGGTGGAAATCGACGGCACCGCCGTGATCCCGCAGGGGGACGCATGACCTTTTCCCTCGTCGCCCGCTGCGCCGAGACGGGCATGTTCGGCGTCGCCATCTCCTCCTCCTCCCCCGCCGTCGCCGCGCGCTGTTCCTATGCCCGGGCCGGCGTGGGCGCCGTCGCCTCGCAGAACGTCACCGACCCAACCCTCGGCCCGCTGGCACTCGACCTGATGGAAGAAGGCCTCAGCGCGGCCGACGCCATCGCCGAGGTGCAGAAACGCGGCCGGTTCATCGAGTACCGGCAGGTCCTGGCGGTCGATGCGCAGGGCGGCACCGCCATCCATTCCGGCCCCAACTCGCTGGGCATCTGGACCCAGGCCCAAGGAACCGACGTCGCCTCGGGCGGCAACCTCTTGGCCAATGACGGCGTGCCCAAGGCCATCGTCGAAGGCTTCGAGACCGCCACCGGCCACCTGGGCGACCGGCTGATCGCCGCCATGCGCGCGGGGCTGGCGGCGGGGGGCGAGGCCGGGCCGGTGCACTCCGCCGGCATGATGCTGGTCGACCGCGTGCCATGGC
>Ga0189287_100244_pt1 | contig 19508 bp, 21 predicted proteins | sample UW86minimetaG_FD_130319 | JGI IMG/M metagenome (GOLD analysis project Ga0189287, IMG submission 130319) | Marine microbial communities from the Costa Rica Dome - UW86 mini metaG | ecosystem: Environmental > Aquatic > Marine > Oceanic > Photic zone | place: Costa Rica: the Eastern Pacific... | reverse complement strand
TTGTACTCGCTCGACTGCAACAGCTTGAGGATGATGTTCTCCACATCCTCGCCCACGTAGCCCGCTTCGGTCAGCGTGGTCGCGTCGGCCATGGTGAAGGGCACATCGAGGATCCGCGCCAGCGTCTGCGCCAGCAGCGTCTTGCCGCAACCGGTCGGGCCGATCAGCAGGATGTTCGACTTCTGCAGCTCGATCTCGCTCTTGCCCGAGTTGTTCAGCCGCTTGTAGTGGTTGTGCACCGCGACCGACAGAACCCGCTTGGCCATTGCCTGCCCGATCACGTAATCGTCGAGCACGTCGCAGATCTCGCGCGGCGTCGGCACGCCCTCGCTCGATTTCAGGCCGGCGCTCTTGGTCTCCTCGCGGATGATGTCCATGCACAGCTCGACACATTCGTCACAGATGAACACGGTCGGCCCGGCAATCAGTTTTCGCACCTCGTGCTGGCTTTTTCCGCAAAAGCTGCAGTACAGGGTGTTCTTGCTGTCGCCGTTGGAATTGTTCGCCATTCGTAACCTTTCGGGCCGTGCCCCGCCGACTTCCGGGTCAGGCCTGACCCATATATTCCATTCGCTTTCCCGCCAGCTTAAGACAGAGCCCCAGTCACCTCAATGTGAAAAATGGCCCTGCCCGTTTCGCCGACTTTCCCGCCGATCAGGCGCCTTCGTCCGGGTCTTTCACCCGGTTCTCGACGATATCGTCGATCAGTCCCCAGGCCTTCGCCTCGCTGGGGTCCATGAAATTGTCACGCTCCAGCGCATCCTCGACCTTCTTCAGCGTCTGGCCGGTATGCTTGACGTAGATCTCGTTCAGCCGCCGCTTCAGCTTCAGCGTTTCCTCGGCATGGATCATGATATCCGTCGCCTGCCCCTGGTAGCCGCCCGAGGGCTGGTGCACCATGATTCGGCTGTTGGGCAGCGAAAAGCGCATCCCCTTCGCCCCCGCCGTCAGCAGGAGCGAGCCCATGCTCGCCGCCTGCCCGATGACCAGCGTGCTGACCTTGGGCTTGATGTACTGCATCGTGTCGTAGATCGACAGCCCGCTGGTGACCACGCCACCGGGGCTGTTGATGTACATGCTGATTTCCTTCGACGGGTTCTCCGCCTCGAGGTGCAGAAGCTGCGCCACGATCAGGCTCGACATGCCATCATGTACCGGGCCGCTGACGAAGATGATCCGCTCCTTCAGGAGGCGCGAGAAGATGTCGTAGGCCCGTTCGCCCCGGCTGGTCTGTTCCACGACCATGGGCACGAGCGTGTTCATGTATACTTCGAATGGGTCTTTCATAATCCGCCTGCCTGCTTGAGTGTCCGACCCTTAACGGATCAGGTGCTAAGAGAGTCTTAGTGGTGAGCCAGAGGGGCTGCAAGTGCCGCCCGGCAATTTCGGATCACGCCCGCGGCACCGGCCGGCCCCGGTGATTGATCATTCGGCAGGCAGGCTGTGGCAATTTCGGCCCAGCCCGCACGCCTGCGCGCATATCGCTTTTGCACATCGGCCCCGAACACAGTAGACAACGGCAGACATTGCAAAGACGGCACGATGGCACTTCCGGTACTCGACACATCGCTCAGCCCCGAAGACAGGGCGCACATGGCGGAAAACGCGCAGGAGGCCGCCAATTTCCTCAAGGCGATCAGCCACGAGGGGCGGCTTATGATCCTGTGTCACCTCGTCACGGGCGAGAAGTCCGTGACCGAGCTGGAACGCCTCCTTTCGGCCCGGCAGGCGGCGGTGTCGCAACAGCTATCCCGCCTGCGGATCGAGGGGCTTGTCGTGCCCCGCCGCGAGGGCAAGACGATCTATTACAGCCTCGCCGACGACCGGCCGAAACGGGTGCTCGAAGTGGTCTATGACCTGTTCTGCGCCAAGGGCGGCTGAACGGGGCAGCCGACCGGGCCGCCAACCACCTTCGCGGCCACGACCCTCTGGCATCCGGCGCCACGATCCGGTTAAACAGGGCGCACGCCACCTCCGCACCGGAACGATGACACCATGAAAATCGCCACCTCCGCCTACCCGCTCGACTTCCACCGGAACTGGGCCGACTACGCCGCCAAGATCGAGACCTGGGTCGCCGACGCCGCCGGCCAGGGCGCCGAGCTGCTGCTTTTCCCCGAATACGGCGCGATGGAACTGGCCACGCTCGCCGGGGCCGAGACCGCCGCCGACCACGAGGGCTGCATGGTCGCCGTCTCCGAACGGATGGAGGACGCCAACAGCCTCCATTCCGAGCTGGCGGCGAAATACAAGGTGCATATCGTCGGCGCCTCCGCCCCGGTCTACGACCCCGATTTCGGCCCCCGCCCGGTCAACCGCGCCTATGTCTTCACCCCCACCGGCGCCACCGCCCACCAGGACAAGCAGCTCATGACCCGCTACGAGCGCGAGGCAATGGACGTGATCGGCGGCGGCCCGCTGCACCTCTTCGACACGGCGCTCGGCAAGATCGGCATCCTGATCTGCTACGATTCGGAATTCCCCCTGCTGGGCCGCGCCCTGCACGACGCCGACCTGATCCTCGTGCCCTCCTGCACCGAGGCGCAGGCGGGCTATTCCCGCGTCCGCATCGGCGCCATGGCCCGGGCGCTGGAAACCCAGTGCGTCTCGGCCATGGCCTCTCTCGTGGGCAAGGCCGAGTGGTGCGAGCATGTCGACACCAACGCCGGCATGGGCGGCGTGTTCGGCCCGCCCGACACCGGTTTCCCGCCCACCGGCATCCTGGCCGAGGGCACCATGTACACCCCCGGCTGGACCTATGCCGAGGTCGACCCGGCCGCCATCGCCCGTGTCCGCGCCGACGGCAACGTGCTGGGCCGCACCCACTGGGCCGAGCAGGACGGGCGCGACACCTATGTCACGGCCGAACGGCTGCGCTGATAAAAGCCTTGAAATAAACGGCGAATGGGATCATGTAAGCAACGTTCCGCGTTCAGGCGGGGCGATCAACAATGGAGACGTCATGGCCAAGGAAGATACGCTTGAATTTCCCGGTGTCGTGAAGGAACTCCTGCCCAATGCGACATTTCGGGTCGAGCTTGAAAATGGCCATGAAATCATCGCACACACGGCAGGGAAGATGCGCAAGAACCGCATCCGTGTTCTGGCTGGCGACAAGGTGCAGGTCGAGATGACCCCCTACGATCTGACCAAGGGTCGGATCAACTACCGCTTCAAGTAAGCGTCTGAAAACCCGATGAAACTCATCCTCGGATCTGGCAGTCCGCGGCGCCTGGAACTATTGGCGCAGCTCGGGCTGTCACCCGACGACATCCGCCCGCCCGAGATCGACGAGACACCCCGGACGGGCGAACTGCCCCGCCCCTACTGCGTGCGCATCGCGCGGCAGAAGGCCGCGGCCGTCACCGCCGGGCCGGACGATACTGTCCTCTGCGCCGACACCACCGTCGCCGTCGGCCGCCGCATCCTCGGCAAACCCGCCGACGCGGACGAGGCGGCGGATTTCCTCCGCCTCATGTCGGGACGCCGCCACAAGGTGATCACCGCCGTCGCCGTGAAACGCGGCGAAAAGCTGTGGGAACGCGACGTCGTCACCGCCGTCCGCATGAAGCGCCTCACCGACGACGAGATCGCGGGCTACCTCTCCACCGGCGACTGGCAGGGCAAGGCCGGCGGATACGGCATCCAGGGGCCCGCCGGCGCCCTCATCCCGTGGATCGAAGGCTCCTTCACCGCCGTCGTCGGCCTGCCGCTGGCCGAAACCGCGAACCTCCTGCGCGCCGCCGGCCACCCGATCTGGAAAGGAACGCCATGAAAGGCACCGTCATCGCCCTTGGCGCCGTGAATGGCCGCGACGCCGCCGCCCTGATCGAGGACGGCCGCCTCACCGACCTGCTGATCGACAGCGACCGCCCCCGCCCCGGCGCCATCTACCGCGCCCGCGCCGACCGCCCGATGAAGGGCCAGGGCGGCATGTTCCTGAACACCCCCGACGGCCCCGTCTTCCTGCGCCAGGTCAAGGGCCTCTCCCCGGGCGAGCCGATCCTGGTTCAGGTGACGGGCTATGCCGAACCGGGCAAGGCCGTGCCGGTCTCCTCCAAGCTCCTCTTCAAGAGCCGCTACGCCATCGTCACGCCCGGGGCGCCGGGCCTCAACATTTCCCGCCAGATCCGCGACGACGACATCCGCGATAGCCTGCTCGAAATCGCGCACGAGGAAATGGGCGGGGCGGAGATGGGCCTGATCCTGCGCTCCTCCTGCGCCGGCGCCGACCCCGACGCCATCGCCGAGGATATCCGCGCCATGGCGGCCCTCGCCGAACAGGTCACCGCCGACCGCACGGGCGAGCCGGAAAAACTCACCGAAGGCGACGGCCCGCATGACCTCGCCTGGCGCGACTGGGTGATGGAAGCGACCCTCGCCGACACCCCCGGCGCTTTCGAGGATCACGGCGTGCTCGACGCGCTCGACGCGCTGCAATCCCCCCTCGCCCCCCTGCCCGGCGGCGCCTCATTCTACATCGAACCCACCCGCGCGCTGGTGGCGGTCGACGTCAACACCGGTGGCGATACCTCCCCCGCGGCGGGCCTCAAGGCCAACCTCGCGGCGGCCAGGGACCTGCCCCGCCAGCTCCGCCTCCGGGGCCTCGGCGGCCAGATCACGCTCGACCTCGCGCCGATGGGCAAGAAGGACCGCCGCCAGTTCGAAACCACCCTGCGCGCCGCCTTCCGCCACGACGCCACCGAAACCGCCCTCGCCGGCTGGACCCCGCTCGGCCATTACGAGCTCCAGCGCAAGCGCGACCGGGTGCCGCTCTCCGAGGTGCTCTCATGACCTGCCCGATCTGCGCGAAACCGTCAGACACACGCTACCGTCCCTTCTGCTCGAAACGCTGCGCCGACATCGACCTCGGCAAGTGGATCCGCGGCGATTACGCGGTGCCCTCCGAAGATCCCGAAGACGCTGTACGCGCCCTGGACGAGCTCGACCGTCCCGACGGCAAACCACACTGAAATTGCCGCGAATTCCCTCTGGACACCCTCTCGAACCTCGCCTAGAACGCCTCCACCCGAACGGCCCCGCCGTTCCCCGTGCCCGGGTAGCTCAGGGGTAGAGCAGTGGATTGAAAATCCTCGTGTCGGTGGTTCGATTCCGCCCCCGGGCACCACTACAACTTCCAAGATAGTCCAGCGACGTCCTAAAGGTCCGATAAATCAATAGTTTCTGCTATTGGTTGTCCAGCGTGTTCCGCGTTTGTCCGCTTCAAGCCAAGAAACTTGGGGGTAGAATTCGGGGTTCCAAATTGCTAGTATTTGGCATGCCCCTGACCGATATCGCACTGAAAAAATTGAAACCTTTGGAACGCCCCTACAAGAAGGCCGACTCGAATGGTCTCTTCATTTGGGTAAAACCAAACGGATCGAAGCACTGGCATTTCAAGTACCGTTTATTGGGAAAAGAAAAACTGATGTCCTACGGGCCGTACCCGTTGATTTCCTTGAAGGAAGCCAGGGAAAAGCGCGACCGAGACAAGAAGCTGCTCCTCGAAGGGATCGACCCAGCCTCGGTCAAGAAGGAACGAAAGCTTGCTGCCGAAGTTGCGGCACGTGGTCGGTTCGAAGTTCTGGCAGAGGAACTGCTGGACAAGAACAGGCGCGAGGGCAAAGCAGAACAGACGATCAAGAAGAAGTCATGGCTGCTCGACATGGCTAACGAAAAGCTCGGCAAACGGCCGATCATGGAAATAACTCCCAGCGAGGTTCTGGCTGTTCTCAAGAAGCAGGAGCAAGCGGGAAATCTGGAAACCGCCAGTCGCCTTCGGTCCACCATCGGCGAGGTCTTTCGCTACGCCATTGCAACGGGTGTCACTGCAAACGACCCGACAGCAGCACTGAAGGGGGCATTGGTTCGCAAGCGCGTGAAATCGCGAGCGGCCATCACAGACAAGAAGCAATTGGGGAACCTGCTGGTCGCTATCGATGAGTACACCGGATACCGGGTGGTAAAGTTGGGGCTCCGGCTACTGGCGATCCTTCACGTGCGCCCGGGCGAGTTGCGCTTGGCCAGGTGGGGCGAATTTGACCTTGAGCACGGTAAATGGACTATTCCGGAAGAGCGCATGAAGTCGAGGCTGGAACATGTTGCGCCCCTGCCCTCGCAAGCAGTCCATTTGCTTGAAGAGCTGAAGTCCCTCTCACACCCTGATGCCATGGTCCTGCCTTCGCAGAGCCTGAAGGTGAAACCGCTGAGCGAGAACACCTTCAACCAAGCACTGCGAAAGATGGGTTTCTCGAAGGACGAGATGACGGCCCACGGGTTCAGGGCGACGTTTTCATCCCTTGCGAACGAAAGCGGCCTTTGGAACCCTGACGCAATTGAGCGGGCCTTGGCGCACATTGAGAGTAACGAGGTGCGCCGGGCCTATGCGCGAGGCGCGTTCTGGGATGAGCGCGTAGAGATGGCTCAGTGGTGGGCCGACCTGCTTGATGATTTGCAACGGGGTGCAAAGTGAGGAGGTCTGATTGACTAAATTTCGGGATAGTTTTCGAGTAGACGTCGATCTGTGGGCCGCCTACCCACATTGGCTCCCCTATGAAATCGAACACCTTTCTGTAGATACGGACCCTGAAAAGCTTGAGGGTGAAACTGATTTCGAATTCACCCAAGAAGAGATGGAGATCAAGAAAAAGGTACGACGCGTCCTCGACCGCCATAGTCGCGGCAGAACTGCCAAAGGTGGGTACGAGCCGATGGAGGCCATAGAGATATTAAAGAAACATGGAATTCAGCTTCCCAGCCCCTTGGTCAAAGCAGTGGCACACGCCAATTGCCCACAAACCAAATCAGCGACTTCCGCCAACGCTGATGAAAAGCCAGCCACGACGAACTCCGGATCAACCAAGGAGGCGAAAACCGTCCGACGCATCCTATTAGGTATCGCTGTCGAGAAGTACAGGTACGACCCAGACCAGAAGAACTCGGCAATTGCGAACATTTTTCAAGACCTTGAGAAGGTTGGTTTAACAGCCGACAAGGGGACAATTCTCAAACACCTTCGCGAGGCCGTCAATGAGGTTCCGGCAGCCCAAGATCTACCGCTACAAGCATATCTGAAAGATCGGCGACGAAGCTGACTAATGATGATTTTCTGACAGCCGCAATCAAGTTTGCGGCTGTCCATACATTCGGTTGTTCAATCGAAAACATTCCTGGCTTCTATACGGACTTCCTGCCGCAGCCGTTTGATCTCTGTAGCCGGAATACAATATCGCAAACTAATCAACTCCAGCATCGCATCGAGCACCGCGTCAGGCTTTTTGCTCTTGGAAAGCGAAAAAGGCTCTGCATCTAAATCAATACGATTGGAGTATCGACAACGCGTAGATTTTCGACCGACGGAAATCATCCGATGGCGCGGAACAATTGCGTCGTCAGCCGCGTCTTTGCCGGGCGAAAAAGATAACCTCGCGATGGAAAGAGGTGTTATACGCTCCCTTCCGCCCACGTTGTGAACGATGCACATTTCCTTAGTCCCGAACATCTCGACGCCTCCTTGACTGCTCATGCAGGTAATCTTTGCTGTCCGCCAAAAGGCCTAAACCAATCGTCGTCTGCGATCCTTCAAAACTATCACCGCGACAATTTATGAAAGTAACGAGCCAAACAACCGAGTCAAGGAATAAGCCATTGATTTAGTTAGATTTTTAGACCTCACAAACCATTCTCCAGAAGGCCGCTCAATGCGAATGAGCCAGCCGATTTCGGCTCAACTTTTAGCGAATTCGCCTTCCTGCGCTTGAGGACATTCTAGGACTTCACGGCACACAGAAACTGGAGAAGTCCAATGTCCAATCGCATCGATTTCAATTCTAAGCGCCTCCTGCGCATTCAGGAGATCATTACCCCCAATGGTCCTATCCCCGTCGGCAAATCTACCTGGTGGGATGGTGTCAAATCGGGCCGTTTTCCGCAGCCTATCAAGCTCGGCCCCCGCATCACGGTCTGGAGGGAGGAAGACATCGAAGCTCTTCTCGCGAACGGCGCTGAAGACGGCGTATAATTCACGCCGTCTTTTGAAAGGAGGCAAGCAATGAAGAGCTCGAACCAGCAGAAGACATTCTTCAGCATCAAGGAAGTAGCCGACAAGCTCAGCGTGAATGAACGTACAATCCGCCGTTGGATCAAGGCGGGCGAACTGTCTGCTCACCAAATTGGTCGTCAGTGGCGTATCAGCCTTTACGATCTCGAGGCGTTCTTGAGCGAGCGCTACAGCCGTGCGGACGCCATGTCCGCCAAAGTCCTGTTCTGCAAAATGTAATCCGAATGTCGGGAAACTGTGCTCACTAATTTTGGCTACAAATTCACAAGCACGGTTTCCCGAATTTCCGCATCTGTCACCCCATATGCGCATCCGTCCAAACCTGTCCTGCGCCATGGCGACCTGAAAAGGCCACCCCAATGAACCAACCCGTGATCGAAATCAACGTCGGCCCGCGCAACTTGGCCGAGGTTATCCAACGCCTTGAAGCCAATACCAAGCTGGACGCAGTCAAGCGGCGAGATCTGATTTCCGCAGTCTCGTGCGCGGCGAACCTGATCGGCCGTCAGCCCTTCGAACTCGAAGCTGACGTGCCCGAACTGCGCGATGCCCTTTTGAAGGTTCACCCCAAGCAAGCCGGGATTACGGTCAAGCGGCTGTCGAACATCAAATCCGATCTCGGACTTGCCTTGCGCCTCACTCGCGCTGCGCCCCGGCAACGGCGCAATGCAGACCGTACCGATGCTTGGTTGAATTTCCTGAACAAAGCGGGCGCCAAGCATCAGAAACGCCAGTTGTCCCGGCTTGTGCACTACTGCTGCAGTCATAGCCTTGAGCCGGATCAGGTGAACGACGACGTGATGAGAGCGTTCGAAGCCCATCTCGACGCCAGCATTCTGACGAAGAACCCGAAAGAAATCCGCAAGGATACCAGCTACGCTTGGAATGCGATCATCAAACAGAACAATCTGTCGTTTGCCCTTTTGGTGGTGCCCAAAGCCGACCGTTACATTGCGACGCCGCTGAACCAGTACCCGGTTTCGCTGCAGGCCGACCTCGCAAAATATATCGACCGTCTCCGCCACGCAGACATAATGGATGAGGAAGGCCCGGACAGGGCATTGAGTGAAACCTCCCTCCGCAACATTGAAGCGCATGTTCGCCAGTTCTTGGACGCCGCCTGTTCGAATGGTTTCAAGCGGACCGACTTTGAAAATCTGTCGGACACTGTGCGGCCTGATGTCATGAAGGCAGCGGTCAACAAAATCCAAGAGCGCCAAGCCGGCCAGCTTACCGCAACGACCCGCAACATTCTCTCGACCCTTCAGGCCGTCGCGAAGTACCACGTGAAGGCACCGGAAGAGACCGTCAACTTGATCCGCAAAGCCAAGTCCAAGATTGGCGATGTCCAGATCGGGATGTCCGACAAGAATATGGACCGGCTGTCTAAGTTCGACGACCCGAAGAACATCGCCCGGCTGCTCACGCTTCCCAGCGAATTGATGCAATGGGCGCAGGAAAACTCGCCCCACAAGCGCGCACCGCTTCGCGCGATGCATGCCGTCGCAATCAATATCCTCTTGGCCTGTCCCTTGAGGATCAAGAACATCTCGATGCTGGACATTCAGCGGCACGTTACGGCGCACCGTGATGAAAACCACAAACTATACACCTTGCATATCCCGGCCAGCGAGATGAAGAACCGTAATCCGATGGATTTTGCATTGGGGGAGCAGCGCTCTCGCCATCTGGAAACGTACTTGTCCAAATTCAGGCAGCATGTGTCCGATGCCCCCGGGACCGCTCTGTTTCCCAAGAAGTCAGGAGGCGGGCCTCGGACGCCGGACAATCTCGGTTCGGAAATCTCGCGGCTGATCTACCGAGAAACCGGCTTGGTGATGAATGTGCACCTGTTTCGTCACTTTGCAGGTATGTTGTTCTTGAACAGTAACCCGGGTGAATTTGAGACTGTGCGTCAATTTCTGGGGCACAAGAAACTCGATACAACGATGGCATTCTATGCGCGCTTCAGCAGCAAGGCTGCCGTGGAACGGTATGACGAGGCAGTGTTGTCCAAGTGGCGGGGCTACGAGCATGACTGATATCCCGCTGGTTCTGAAGTTCAAAGACTGGCCTTCGTTAGATAAGTCGCTCTGGTCTTCGCTTTTTGAGGAGGCCGACCTATTGGAAGATACTGGGCAGTTGTCGCACTGGCGATCGGGTTCTCAGCAGATGCTGCGGCAAGGCTATGGTCAATGGTTGTCTTTCTTGGCGCGCAATCACAGTGAAGTACTGAATACCGAGCCTGTGACGAGGTTCAAATCAGATCTGATTGATGAGTACATTTCGGAGTGTCAGCTTAGACTTGCGCCACAGACTGTGTTTAATCTGATTTCTGACCTTTGCATCTTGGTTCGGGCTGCGAATGCAGATCAAGAACTTGCCTGGTTGCACCGGATTGCAAAACGCCTCGCGAATAGAGTTGACCGTGTCTCGCTCAAAAAGCGTGTGCCCCTGACTGCGGGTCAGATATTCAATTGGAGCCTTGGGCGTTTGGAGGAAGTCCGGGATGACCCTCTGCTCTCCGACAAGAAGCGCGCCATCCATTTCCGTGATGCCCTGATCATAGGCTTTCTGATCGCGCGGCCTGTTCGGAAGCGGGCTTTTCTTGCAATGAACATCAACACGCATCTGGTGGTGAGAGGCGAGGGCTTCTCGCTGCATTATCCCGCCGAGGATATGAAAGACGGTCGTGCACGGGATTACCCTTTTCCTGAAAAACTTACTGCGCCGATGAACGAATATCTTGAAGTACATCGTCCGCTGTTGTGCGGCGACAAAAAGGAGAGTGGGCTTTGGATTAACCAGTATGGAAACCGCGTCTCGCGTGATGGATTCACACGATCGTTTGGCAATCTCACGGAAGCGCACTTTGGTCACCATCTCCGTCCTCATGCTTTTCGCCAAATATCGGCGACAACTATTGCGGAGTTTGATCCTGCACATGTTGGTATCATTCGCGATATCCTCGGTCATGCCACCTTGGATATGGCTCAGAAGCACTACAACCGCGCGTCTCAAATTACGAGTTGCAAAGCGTTGCAGGCCCTTCATAGGGACTACCTAGCTCAAATCCGTAAAGCGAAGAGCTTGGGTTAGGATGTAGTCACTCCACTTAGCCCGCTCTCATTAAAATATACGTGCGCGGACAAAGGCAGCCAGCGAAGGTTGGCTGCACAGCTAGCCAAGGGGCGCTCTGAGCAGCAGCGGATCCTCGCCGCATGGCCCAAAAAAACCTCGCTATCCGGTTAGCCAAGGCCCTCCCAAGTCATGCGTCCTCTCACTGTTATAACCGGTGACGACGTCGAAACTGGGCGAAGCAATTTTCAGACGGCTGCTGTCTCCACCCGTGGCTTTCTCGCTTTCGTGAACTCGAGGCACCGAGCAAGATGCGCGTCGACCGCATCATCATTCAGAGCCTCGAATACGATACTGCCGCTGCGCTTGTTCACGTCGATCATGAAGTCGACAATTGCTTGATCATCAATGTCGAGCCAAGGCTCGGCGGCAAGCATCCGGACAATGCCGCGCACCAATGGCTCCCGAAAACCTGTGTTGGCGCGCTCGATTATCTGCATGCGATAATTTGCTCGCTTGAGCAGCCAACGGAGTCCCTCCTCGACATTCTCGGGGCTGGCAATCGATGCTACATGAGCATTCCACCAGAGCCTTCCAATCGCATTGTCGTCGCGGCAACCGGTGGTGCCGTTCGCGAAGAAGTGGATCCGTACAAGGTTTGCATCTTTTTCGGACCCATTAAGCCACCTGGCACGCGCAAATGCCAGACACTCGACATGGCACAGTCGGGCCCAAAGACGCTCTTCCCGGGCAAAAGCCGGAGTCATACCTGCCAGTCCCTTCCATATGATCAGCGAATTTCTCACCTCGGCATCCGGTGTGCCTGATGGATCAAGCTGATCGGCAATCGCCGGGTCCCAACTGGCGAGGCGAGATTCTATAGCCCACCCATTCTGCTGTTCCAGATCTTCGAAATTCCCGACGCGATAGCGGTCGATGTTCATCTCGATCTGCCCGGCAAGCTGGTCAACAACCGGCTGGGCAAGAAGCTTGAGCGGCTCACTCATCGCAAGTCTCCTCCTCGTCGATCAGCCGTGAAAGCGAATTGAACGGCCTTTCGAGCAGCAGCTGAGCGTCGGTGAAAAGCGATGGTGTCTTCAGGTCGACGTCAAGTAGTTCGCTCCGCTTGCGGAAAGGCTCGAACCACCGGCACGAACTGAACTGTTCTTCACCGGAAGCGATCTGTGAAAGGATTTCCATCACTACAGGCACGAACATCGCATTCGTGATCACCGACCGCGTGCTTTCGGTGGTTTGACGGAGTCCCTGTACCAGCGAATAGGTGGCCTCCCCCATGATGATGTTGATGCGATCTCCTGTCATATCAATATCGAACTCGCCTTCGCCCAGTTCGGTAGAAGAGAAAATTTCGAAGATCGACTCAATCGACGGGAGAGGTGGGCGGAGGACATCAACGCGTTGCTCATCATCGAGTGCGAGGATCTGGCCCGGCTCAATATCGGTTCCGCCGCCGAATTCGCTGTGCGCTCCTGCGGGCAGCCAAGTGCTTATTGGTCGCAAAGCCCAGATCATCGGCCTTAGCTGTACGCGACCGAGCAGGGCTCCTGGCGCAAACTGATGCGAACCGGTGGGGAAACCGAAACGCTGCATTCGCCGAAACCCGGTCGATACGCAGGTTATGAAGCATCCGAAAGCTGCATCGCCGTTCTCGATAAGGTCGATGAGCTCCAGCTGATCGAGAAGAACCTTGCTGTGAATATCAATCTGCTGCGCGGCACCTTCCTCCCTGAGCGTCAGCTCGGCGGTGAAGCTCGATCCCGCAACATCAGTTGACCAAGGGGCAAGCACAGGATGGGGATAACTGGTCGTCTCTGAAATCTTCATTTTAGACGACCTTCTCAGCAGGCGTTTCGATAAACCTGACTGCACTAAGCTCGATTGGGCCGGCAAAAGGTTCAGAAAGCGTCACGTCAATTTGGACACGTTGTCCTGCGTGCACTGTGGTCCGGACGCGGCCCTTGCTGACGACTCCGGCAGACGCTTCTACAAGATCGAGACTGACATCATCCGTCAGTCCTGACGCATCGACCGCAAGCACGATCTCGCCCGAGGCTGTTGGTGTAAACCAGATGGAACGGATAAGTGGATCGCCGTCCTTCAGTGTCGAACGGATCCCATTGAGAGGAACCGCGCTGGCAGTGCCTGCCCGGCGTTGCGTTTTCTTGCTTTTACCAGTGCGTGTCCCGGTTTGCTCGCGGCCTGTACCTCCCCGCTTTTTCGCCTTGCCCTTACCGGTCGCACCTGACGCCTGCCTGCGAGTGCCGCGGCGCGGCTTCTGGTAGACATAGGCGTCAGGGTCTCTTTCGTCGTCGTCCCGACCTTCGTCCCGCGTCGATCCCGTGTCGGCGAACATCTCGGAGAGCTCATCGAGCCGGCTGTTTTCCGATTCCTCGATCTTGGCCACCGTTCGGATGATCCGGCGGACCTCGTTGATCAGCTTCTTGATCTGCTTGCGGGCAGTCTGTTGCGCTTCGAAGTTGATGATCCTGTCCGGCTCGAATGCGTCATGCGCCGGATTTTCCAGCTGTTTTAGAAGAGCACTCGGCGCACGGCCCTTTAGGTCAGATGATGGTTCAAGAACGGCAGTGAATTCCCGGGTGCCGGGGAACTGCCGCATGGGCTGGGAGAATTTCGCAAAGTTGTCCGTGATGTAGATACCGTTGCGCAGGACATGAACCTCGCGTGGAAGGTTTTCACTCACCAGAAGATGTAGGGTGAAGTCTCCGAGCCCTGCGATATTGATTTTGTGACGCGTTGCGGCCTCTGACCGGATGCAAAGCAGTAGTCTCCTTGCCCGCTCCAACTCGGCGATTTCGTCATGCTCGTCGGCCAGTGCCGTTAGTGCCTGATCTTCCAAAACCGAGTCCAGCGAAGCACTGTTGATCGGCTTTCCATCGACCTCGAATTCGATTTGTTCTCGTTCGATGGCAGCAAAGAAGTTTGTCACCAGCGACAGCGTCATCCGCGACGCCCATTGATCCCGCTCATCAAATCCGACAGCATGGATCGAGGTGCCGACCTCGGTACGTGCGAGCCAAGTCGGAACAAGGGACACATCCTCGATCGCCCGGAATTCCTTGTCGCCCCAATAACCTTCGGCGGAGCATTTGCGGTCCCCATCGATGTGGGAAATGAGCCGCAGGCGGCCTTGCGCCGCAAAACACACGCTTTCAGCTTCGTCTTGATAGCAGGTCGAATAGATTACTGTCTGGAGCTCGGAGACCGCGAACGCGGCATTTTTGCCTATGCCGAACGACCCTGCAGAAGTTTCGTCAGCTTTTTGGGTAATGCCGTCGCCTTTCACCAGCGCAGCAAACACCGACGCGGCATCATCGACCGGACCGGTCAGGCCGGTGGTGTTGACATCGGCGATGCGCAATACCTTGACGGTCGGAGCCGAAATTGCGGCCAGCGCTCGTTCAAGATGCGATTTTGTTTTTTCGTTCTGCGGCGCTTCTAAACAGCAGCAAATGGAATGCTCCAGTTCGTCCGCAAAAGGGACGTCATCTCGGTCAATATGAAGCAGGTCGAAGCTCACTTTCACTGGCTTCGTCCCGCCCGCTGCGTCGCGACTGTTCTGCCCTGTCTCGCGCGCGCAACTGGTATAGGGCGCTCCGCGGTAGGTCTCGAAACCGGCGTAGGCGAGACCTTCGACCTTGTTTGCTTCATTTGTCAGAAATCTGATGCCAGTCATCCCAATTCTCCCATTCGCATTATTCAGAGGCGGAACTCACCGCCCGTGGCCTCACCATCACGTGCGAAGCGGCCCTTGGCCGTGTCGACCGCCTTCTGGATTGCGCCGAAAATCTTCTTGATGTCAGCATCGCTGAATTCATAAGCCGAGCGATTTGAAAGATTGCCGATAAGTTGTAGATCCTTGATCGCCCTATTGACCCGAGACTCTGCAAGTTCCACAAATTTTTCTCTTTTACGGCTCATGTTACGCCTTCATCATGGATAATCATCACGTAGATGATTGGAATATTCATCGTGTATGTCAATAATATTGTGTAAATATTTCTTAAATATTGAAACTTCGTTGAATGCACTGCCTCATTATCTATCTTTTACCAAGCTTCGCCTTGGAGCCGGCACTACAGGCCACTCACCAAGCCCCTTCAGCGGCACAACTAGGTCATACCCGTCCGATCATGTTGCGAATTACACGTGCGATCTGGAGCGCCAGAAACGGTGGAACCGCATTGCCAACTTGATGATATTGCTGCGTCCTGTTTCCGCAGAAAACATAGTTGTCGGGAAAGGTCTGGAGGCGGGCTGCTTCGCGCACCGTAAGTGAGCGGACCTGCGCGGGATCGGGGTGGATAAAGTAGTGACCGTCCTTCGAGATGTGGCTGGTAACTGTGCTGGAGGGCCGGCCGCCGATCTGGACCCTGAACCTGTCCGCGAAGGCCCCGCTGTCGCGGTTCCGGTGAGCAGGCAGCAGGAACTCGGGAAACTCGGAGAGTTTCGGCGATCTTCCGTGCTCATGTCCAAAAGCAGAGACGAAGAGGTATCGGCCGAGGTCCTCGGCGATATGTGCGCGAGTCTCGTGGCCGCTGATGCATTTCAGTGCGGGGTCAATTAGCCAGTTGGCTAGTTCTCGAGGCATTCTGGATCCGTCGCCAGAGATGATTAACTTGCGGCGTTCGGTAGCGCTTGCGAGGCCACTTTCGGTCAGCTCTGCCAGATACTGACGCGTACCGCCGTCCACATCCGTGTTGGCGACGAGTTGCTCCGCATATTCAAGAACCAGTTCGCGCCAAGCCTCTGCGCTGTCCTGCTGTCTGCTCAAACCGCTGCGAAGCGCCGGCAAACTGTCCAGGACCGACCAGACATCCGCTCGACGACGCTCGCCCACGACCGGCATGAGGGGTGCCTCGCCTTCAGGCTTCGGCAAATCGTTGCGGATGCCGAGTAAGAAAACCCTGTGCCTAGCCTGTGGAATGCCGTGCTCTTCTGCTCGAACTATGAAGTCTCGCGCAGCGAAATCGTCCCGCTCTCGTGACGCAGAAAGGGGCAGGAGCATGTAGCCATCTCCGGCATTTCGGAGATCGTCCAAAACGCGTTCGAAAATTTCGCCGCCGTCCACCCGACTTGAAAGCATGCCCTTGACGTTCTCCATGACGAAGACTGCGGGTCGGAGCCGCTTCAGTATCTTCACGTATTCCCTATAGAGGAAGTGTCGCGTGTCCTCCTCGGGCACGTAATCCGTCTTGCCCTTGTTCCTTGATCTGCCCGCCAGACTATAGGCTTGGCATGGGGGCCCACCGATGAGGATCGTCTTGCCGTCATGATCTTCTCGTGTCTTGTCGAGGGTCTCCTCAATCTCCTCAAAGACGCCGGGGTGCCCTAGCTCCATCTGGCGCGCCTCCCTGCACGCGTCAGCCCACCGCGCAGGATAAGACTCCGTCCAGTCAGGGACGGGGCCGCCAGCATTCAATGCCTCATAGTATTCTTCCGGAAAGCCATCGTCGAACTCGCGCAGGAATGCGCGCAGCCGAAGCGTGCGCACCTCCGTCGCCTCCTTTTCGATCGATAGGTGGATCTTCATGCGCGTATCCGTCTCGCGACCCGCGGCGGAGAACCCCTCGCCAAGGCCTCCCGGACCCGCGAAGAGGTCGATGATGCCGAAATTGCCACTCATTCATTTTACCTTTCCTGCGCGCCCTTCTAGACTGAACATTCACGGTTGCGCCAGGGACAAAAGAGAATACTGACCGCATGGCAGACATCATTTCGACCGAATTAAGATCGAAGATTATGGCCTCGATCCGTCGTAGGGACACCAAACCCGAATTGGTGGTCCGTAAGGCGCTACATTCCGCAGGCTTCCGATACAGTCTTGATGTTCGCTCGCTGCCCGGCTCTCCCGATATAGTGTTATCCAAGTGGCGGACAGCGATATTCGTTCACGGTTGCTTCTGGCATCGCCATCCCGCATGCGCATATGCAAGCACACCGGCAACACGTACCGAGTTCTGGCAGGCAAAGTTCGATGCGAATGTCGCACGGGATCAAAAGAATGAAAACGCCCTGTTGAATGCAGCTTGGAAAATCGCTGTCGTCTGGGAATGTGGGCTGTCCAAGGATTTCCGGGATGAAACGATCGGCGTTCTTATTGACTTCATTTGCCGGCCCATCGCTAGCTCGACCAAGATAGACCTGCCCGCGACGCCGCCGCGCCCGATCTATGGTACCACTTTCGACGAATTCGACCGATCATAGACGAAAGAACCCACTGGAAAGTCAGGGCTGATGCCAGAATGCCGCTGGTGCAGAGAGAACAATCTTGTCAAAGGTTTTTTCCGTCTCGTTGAAATGTCAGATGCGGCGGCGGAGGACAGAAATTCCATGTCTTCTTCCAAATTGTTGGGCGGCCATATGGAATGGCCTGCAAGTCCAAGTAATCTCTGAAGCGCTGGTCGGATGGCAGCATTGGATGAGACGCTTCGAAGAAACATAAGACTGATCGAATGGTGGCTTTTGGCCGTTCGCGATAACAATGGAAGGGGCGTCGAGTGCAGTTTGATTTTGCTGGGGCTGAGGCTTTACCGCATTGCTTCAAAAGGTTTGCAAGTAGGTAGTGTGGTGTTCAGGGCGTTGGGTAAGCACGTGAAAAATACCTCTACCCGACGACCAATTTGATTCCCAAATTGCATGCCTAGGTTCCGGTGGTGTAAATGGGGGTGCCTAGTGGTTTTTATGTGTCCTAACTACAAATAATTAAACAACTAGTGATGCCACTTTGTTGCCGCCCCCGGCACCATTATCTCCAAACAGCCTCACCCATCTCCAAGGCAATGGCGATCGGCGCTTGCGAAGACGATGCCGCCGCACAGCTGCGCTGAAACAGAAAGGGAGGCCCGCTTCCCCGTCCCTCAATAAAGCGAGGCTCCCGCATGGCGCGCGTCCCTGTTCACGATGGCCTGGCCGAACAGGTGCATGTACCGGTTCGCGACGACCTCCAGGGAAAACGCCTGTTGCGCCATCTTGCGGGCGTTACCGGAATACGTCTGCCGGCGTGCCGGATCACCCTTGAGCGAAAGCACTTCTTTCACCCAGTGCCTTTCGTCATGAGGCAACAGGCAACCGTTGACGTCGTGCTGAATGATTTCCGCGGGATAGCCTTCGTTCGAGGCAATGACACAGCCGCCACGTCCCAGGATCTCGACCAGCCCCCAGTTCGCGACGCCGTGACGAAGCGGGTAAAGGAACACGTCGATGCCCTGTAGGGTCTTCTCGTACTCGTCATATTTGAGCAGGCCCGCGAAGGTGACCTTGCGCGCGGCTTTCGGATGAATGCGCCGCAGGTGTTCGGCAAAGGAGACGGTTTCGCCCGGATACCTTTGTTCGACCCACTGCTTCTCGTATCCGTAGCTCGAGGCGTTTTCGTCGCCGATGACGACGAACTCGATTTCGGCATCCTTCTTCGCGAGGGTATCCACGATGCTCATGAAGCGGTCGATCCCCTTGGCACTCGACAGGTCACGCGCGGCGAAACCGACGGTGAAGGGTTTGTCCTCGCCGGCGACCGCGATCGTCTTCCAGGAGGTCATGTCGAACCCTTCTATCTGGACTTCGACCTTTCCCTGCAGGGCGCTCGGGATCATGCCCTTGGCATGGTGAGACGGGCAGATCACGAGGTCACTTCTGACAACTTGGTAAAGATTGAGCATTTCGCTGTTGTGATCGGTCAGCCGTTGCGAGGGGCTCGGCGGATAGGCCGGGTCCCAGCCATGCGTTCGATAGCTCGGAAACTCGATATAGCTGACGATGGCCGCGCCGGTTTCGCCATACAGCATGTGCGGCGCGCCCCACAGGGAATGACACACCAGGACATCGATCTTCCTTTCCTTCTCGAAATCGCGAATGGCGCTGTGCAGCCCGCGGCTTATCCGGGCTGATCGCTCGACCTTGGCGGAATAGTAGTAGCCCTGGGAGCCGACGATCGCGCCGTCCGGCACGAAGGCCCGCAGGTGAGGACGGTGCCTGTTGTTCCTCTTGCAGTTCCCGGGCGTGGTAAAGAAATACGTCTCGGCCAGGTTCTCCTGTCTCAGGTAATCGCACACCCCGCCGAACTGCCCGGGATACACGGCCCCGACAAAGGCGATAACCGGTTTCGACGTCGAGGTGCGCGCACTCATTTGCCGTCAATCCTTCGAATGGAAATTCCCATACCATTGGATAAAAACATACCAAAGAATAATCGATATATTCGATTTGTCATTGACCCTCTGACACCGGGTGCTCCTGGGGCCGATGCGCCCCCCTGCCCCGCTTCAAACGCGCAGCCCCTGCGCCGCCTCCGTCACCGTCAGGCAATGCCGCGCCGGGCTTTGCGCCGTCGCCG
>Ga0189287_100243_pt1 | contig 20068 bp, 19 predicted proteins | sample UW86minimetaG_FD_130319 | JGI IMG/M metagenome (GOLD analysis project Ga0189287, IMG submission 130319) | Marine microbial communities from the Costa Rica Dome - UW86 mini metaG | ecosystem: Environmental > Aquatic > Marine > Oceanic > Photic zone | place: Costa Rica: the Eastern Pacific... | reverse complement strand
CGGTGCTTTTCGCGAGAATAATCCGTTCTGCGTGAAGCGGGTCTTAACTGCCCCAGCTGCGCACCGGCCCGCAATCCATGTGGACGAAGTTGCTGCGGGTGTAGCGACCGACGCCGCCGCCGTGGCAGGCCATCGCCGCGCGGTACATCTGGCTGACCGAGCGCGAACCGAGCCGAAGATCCGCGGCCTGCCCCTTGAGGTGGCGCGAGTTCTTGGCGACACCGCTCGACCGGCTGCGAAGCATGGCGTTGGTTTCCGGGCTGCGATAGCCGGAAATCAGCATGTAGGGCTCGGTGACGTCGAGCATGTTATGCGCCGCGGTCATGATGTCGATGGTGCGAAGATCGATGTCGAGAACGCCATCGGTGCGCCAGTCGCGCATGAAATAGCTGATTTCCTTGACCGCGTCGCGGATATACTCGCCTTCGATCCAGTAGATCGTATCGAGCGTTTCGCCTGTGCGGGGTGCGGTCATCCGAATGCGGCGGATATCGCCGGCGCCTTTCAGAAAACCTGCTGCGTTTGAAAAGGTGGGCGCTGCCACCACGGTGGTTGCTGCGAATGCACCCAGCAGGGCGCGCCGCGTCATGCTCAACGAGCTAACTTCTGTCATGTGTATGCGCCTGTCCCGTCGCTTACCTGTGTTCTCCGCCTTGTGGCGGCTCTGCCATCCATCCCCAGATGTGCGATTTTTATGACATATTCAGTTTTTGCGAAAAAGGGGGCTAAGGCGAAACTTTTACGTATCAAGAGGTTTCGGCAAAATCTCGCGCAAATTTCCCGCAATGTGCCCAATTTGCTCTGCACAGGCGGCGCAGACACTGCACTTTGGGAAAAGGTACATCTCCTGTCAAAGTTTTGATTGGACAGAAATTGCCCCGGCCGCATGATCAATTACATTAATTAAATGAAATTTGCCAATTCAGGGGAGTCGACATGATTCTGAAATCCTTGGGGGCCAGTATCCGGGTATCGGGTTTGGCGATCGCGTTCTCGGCGATCGGTTACAGTGCCTCGGCCGCCGAGGCCGCCATCACCGCGTTCAAACAGGCGGTGGCCGAAGCCGCCTCGTCGGATCGCGACATCGCGGCCTTCTACCGCTCCAACAAGTTCGGTGCGGTCTGGACCGGCACGGCGGACGAGGACCGTGCCCGCAGAAGCGCGCTTCTCTCGGCGATGAAAACCGCCTCGATGCACGGCCTTCCCGCCTCGCGCTACGATACCGACCGCCTGCTGCGCGTGCTGTCCGATGTGAACACGCCGCGCAAGCGGGCCTTCGCGGAAGTGGAGATGACCAAGGCGTTCATCCAGATCGCGCGCGACATGCAGTCAGGCGCGCTGGAGCCTGCGTCGATCGATGACGGGATCAAGCGGAACGGCGTCTACAAGGATGCCGAAACCTACCTGACCGGCCTGACGGAAAGCGGCCATCCGCGCGCCTATTTCCGCACGCTGGTGCCGCAGACCCGGGAATATGCCCGCCTGATGAAAGAGAAGATGCGGCTTGAGCGTCTGATCGAAACCGGCGGCTGGGGCCCCTCGGTCCAAGCCGGCTCGCTGGAGAAAGGCCAGAGCGGACAAGCGGTCGTGGCCCTTCGCGACCGGCTCATGACGATGGGCTACCTGGGCCGCACGTCGACGATGGTCTACGACGACAACATCGAGAAGGCCGTGCTGAAGTTCCAGTCGGCCCACGGGCTCGAGCCTGATGGCAAGGCCGGATCGAACACCATCGACGAGATCAACACCTCGCCCGCCACCCGCCTTGCGTCCGTCCTTGTTGCGATGGAACGCGAGCGCTGGCTCAACACCGAGCGGGGCGAGCGGCATATCCTCGTGAACCTGACCGATTTCTCGGCGCGGATCATCGACAACGATATCATCACCTTCGAAACCCGTGCCGTGGTGGGTGCGAACTCGCATGATCGCCGCAGCCCGGAATTCTCGGACGAGATGGAGCACCTGGTCATCAACCCGACCTGGAACGTTCCGCGCTCGATCACCGTCAACGAGTACCTGCCACAGATGCAGCGCAACCCGGGCGCCGCGGGCCACCTGCGGCTCTATGACGGGTCGGGCCGGCAGGTCAGCCGTGCACGGGTGAACTTCAACGCGTACAACAAGAACAACTTCCCCTTCGACCTCAAACAGCCGCCGTCGAACAGCAACGCGCTGGGGCTGGTCAAGTTCATGTTCCCCAACAAGTACAACATCTACCTTCACGACACGCCCAGCAAACACCTGTTTGCCCATGCCCGCCGGGCCTACAGCCACGGGTGTATCCGGCTGGCGCAACCGTTCGACTTCGCCTACGAGATTCTGTCCAAGCAGACGGATGACCCGCAAAGCATGTTCCACCGGATCCTCGACACCGGCCAGGAGACGCAGGTCGACCTCGAGACGAAGATCCCCGTCCACATCATCTATCGGACGGCCTTCACCAATGCCCGGGGCGAGCCGCAGTACCGGCAGGATGTGTATGGTCGCGACGCCCGGATCTGGGCCGCGATGAAGGATGCGGGGGTGAGTTCGCCGGCGGTCTACGCGGCCAACATGCAGATCCCCGAGCCGCAATACGTGGCACAGCCGCAGTCGACCCGGCAGGCACAGTCGAACCGGCAGCCGCAGGCGGTGCGTGTGTCTCAGCCCCAGGCGCAGATGCGCGTGGTCAACCAGCCCTACTATCGCGCGCAATCCTCTCAGCCGCAGGCTCAGACGCGGTCGTCCGGGTCGTCGCAGCTCACGCGCCGCGACCGGTAAGACCGGCGGGCATCCCGGCAAGGCATTGAGGCCCCCGCTTCGGCGGGGGCCTTTCATGTTGGCACCACCGGGGCAGGGTGCCTGACGTCGCGGCGGGTTTTCGCATTGCGCATCGCCGGAGGGGTTTTCCTGATCCCGCAACGCGGCTAAGTCTGTCCGGCAGCACGAGGGGAGTCTCATGGGCTATACGATAGAGCAGATTGCGGCCGCGCTGGGAACCGAGGCCGTCGGCGACACGGCGATCGAGGTGGACGGGCTGGCCGAGCCCGCGGATGCCGGGCCGCGCCACCTGGCACTGGCGATGAAACCGCAGTTTGCCGAGCGTCTCGGCGAGGGCACGGCAAGGGCCGCGATTGTCTGGGCCGAGGCCGACTGGCGGGCGCTGGGGCTGGAGACCGCGATCCTTGCGCCGCGGCCGCGCTATGCCATGTCGGGCCTGACGGCGATGCTGGACCCGGGGCAGGGATGGGACCACGGCATTCACCCGACGGCCGTGATCCATGCGGATGCAAGGCTGGAAAAGGGGGTCAGCGTCGGCCCCTTCAGCGTGGTGTCGAAAGACGCGCATATCGGCGCGGGCACCGTCATTGGCCCGCAATGCTACATCGGTACCGGCGCCCGGATCGGGCAGATGAGCCTGGTGCGGGAAGGGGTGAAGATCGGCGCACGGGTCACGACCGGCGACCGGTTCATCGCCCAGCCCGGCGCGGCGATCGGCGGCGACGGGTTCTCCTTCGTGACCGCCGAAACCTCTGGTGTCGAGAACGTGCGCGAGACCCTTGGCGACCGCGGCGAGGCGCAGGCCCAGATCTGGACCCGGATCCACAGCCTTGGCGGGGTCCAGATCGGTGACGATGTCGAGATCGGCGCCAACACCACCATCGACTGCGGCACCATCCGCAGCACCCGTATCGGCCGGGGCACCAAGATCGACAACCTCGTGATGATCGGCCACAATGTCGAGATCGGTGAAGACTGCCTGCTCTGCGGCCAGGTCGGCATCGCCGGCTCGGCCCGGATCGGCAACAACGTCGTCATGGGCGGCAAGACCGGGATCAGCGACAACATCTTCGTGGGCGACAACGTGATCACCGGGGGTGGTACGATCGTGCTTGCCAACATCCCCGCCGGCCGTGTCATGCTGGGCTATCCGGCGATGAAGATGGAGACGACGATGGAGGTATTCAAAGGCTTTCGCCGGCTGAAGCGCCTGTTCACGGATGTGGCCGAGCTCAAGAAAACGGTTTCCAACCCGTCCGCGAAAGACTAAATCGGGCGCGACAAAAGGAAGAGGGCCGGAGCGATGGACATCAAGGACCGCGTGATAAGGATCATTGCCGAACAGGCCGTGCTCGAACCTTCCGACGTCACGATGGACAGCACGCTGGAAGACCTCGGCATCGACAGTCTCGGGCTGGTCGAAAGCATCTTCGCCATCGAGGAAGAGTTCGACATCTCCATCCCGTTCAACGCCAACGAACCGCAGGAGAGCGATTTCGACATCTCGTCGGTCGCCAGCATCGTTGCCGGAATCGAAAAGCTGGTGGCGGAACAGAAACCGTGAAAAGGGTCGTCATCACGGGCGCCGGAACGATCAACGCGCTCGGGTTCTCGGTGCCCGAAACCCTGGCCGCGATGCGCGAAGGGCGCTGCGGCATCAGCGAACTGGAGTTTCGTGATGTCGAGCGGCTGGCCATTCGCATAGGCGGCCAGGTGAAGGGCTACGAGCCCGAGGAACGGTTCAACCGTCAGCAGCTGGCGCTCTATGACCGCTTCACCCAGTTTACGCTCGTGGCCGCGCGCGAGGCCATCGCGCAGGCGGGGCTGGAGTTTTCCGGTGAACTGGCCGCGCGGGCGGGGGTCGTGCTGGGCAATTCCGGCGGCGGGATGACCACGCTCGACGAGAATTACCGTTCGGTCTACGAGGAAGGGAAGAACCGCGTGCACCCCTTCGTGGTGCCCAAGCTGATGAACAACGCGGCCGCCAGCCACGTGTCGATGGAGTTCAACCTCAAGGGCCCGAGCTTTACCGTCTCGACCGCCTGCGCCAGTTCCAACCACGCGATGGCCCAGGCCTTCCAGATGGTGCATGGCGGGGTGACGCCGGTGATGATCACCGGCGGCTCGGAATCCATGCTGTGCTTCGGCGGGGTCAAGGCGTGGGAAGGTCTGCGGGTCATGTCCAAGGATGCCTGCCGCCCGTTCTCGGCCAACCGCAACGGGATGGTGCAGGGCGAGGGCGCCGGGGTGTTCGTCTTCGAGGAGCTGGAGCACGCCAGGGCGCGCGGCGCCGAGATCCTGGCCGAGGTCGCGGGCTTCGCCATGTCCTCGGATGCCTCCGATATCGTCATGCCCTCGAAACAGGGGGCGGCGCGGGCCATTCGCGGCGCGCTGCAGGATGCGCGTATCGATGCGACGGACGTGGGCTATATCAACGCCCACGGCACCGGCACGGCCGCCAATGACAAAACCGAAAGCGCGGCCGTGGCCGACGTCTTCGGCGCCCATGCCGACCGGCTGATGATTTCCTCGACCAAGTCTATGCATGGCCACCTGATCGGCGGGACCGGCGCGGTGGAGCTTTTGGCCTGCATCATGGCCGTGCGCGACGGGATCGTGGCGCCGACCATCGGCTATGAAGAACCCGATCCGGAATGTGCGCTCGACGTGGTGCCCAACGAAGCCCGCGAGGCGCATGTCGAGGTGGCGCTCTCCAACGCCTTCGCGTTCGGTGGCTTGAACGCCGTTCTGGCGCTCAAACGATTTTCCTGAACGAAGAGCCCTCTGCCAAACGAAAAACGCCGCCCATGCAGGCGGCGTTTTCCGTATTCCGGATCGCCGGGCGCCTCAGTTCGGCGCGACCGACACGTTCTCGTAGGCCTTGGTGAACCCGGACAGCGACGCGCGGATCACCACGGTCTGGTCGGGGGCCTGTGCCGGCACGATCGTCAACAGCGCTTCGCTGCCGGCCTTGAGCGAGTCGATATCGGCCTGGGTGAAGCCGATACGGGCAAAGCAGCCGACCATCGAGCAGAAGGAATAGTTGTAGGCCTTCGCCTGGCCGCTATCCACTGCGATCTTCAGGCCCTGCGGAAGCAGCGTACCCAGCGGCACGACGATGGTGGCGCCGGCCACGGCCTGGCTGTCGTCGGGCAGCTTGAACAGGCTGAACTCGGCCACCGGGTTGCCGGCCTCCTCGCGCAGGAGCTGGTACATCTGGCAGGGGTCGTCCTCGGCCTCGCTGCGGAAGCACTGAAGCTGCCAGTCGCCATAGGTCTCCTTGACGTAGGACGGGTCTTCCTGGACCTCCTGGCCCATGTCGAGCGTGTTGGCGTCGGCCGTGCCTTCCTCGGCCTGGGGTTCCGTCTCTGTCTGGGCTTGGGCGTCGGTCTCGGTATCGGTCGTGGCGTCGGATGTCGTGCTGTCCTGGGCCATGGCTACGGAACCGGCTGCCAGGAGCGCAATGACCGGCAGGGTGAAAAGAAATCTGGACATGAAATCCCCGTTCTGGTGATCAGTGTTTTTTCGTCGCTCCCGAGGCCGGGAACGGGCTGAGGAGATAAAATCGCACCGGTCGGCAGGTTTCAAGGCTTTCCGCCATGTGCATGCCGCCGCCTCCCATAAAAAAGGAAAAGAGACCTTTCGGTCTCTTCCCCTGTTTCTCCCTGCCGGACTGGCCGACTTAGTTATTGAGCGAACGCTATGACAGTTACCGCAACCCGTCAACAGGAATGGTTCAAAATTTTTGATGGCACTGTTAAGGGCTGAAAATGGGCCTGGATTCGGGGGGCTGTCAGGGGCTCCGAGAGGCCGAAAAAAGGCCGCACCGAAACGGCGCGGCCAGTCTGACAGGGAGGAAGTCGCCCCGGCGCCAAGAGGACATGAGGCCCGGGGCAGTTTGAAGGTGCCAGACAATGATTAACTTAGTATGTTCAGACCGAGGAAAAATTGGGACAGGGATCTAACGATTTGGAAAGCAAGGTTTTTATTGGTGGCGGCGGGGAGGGTTACAGCGACCCGCAGGGCCTGGCGCTGAAGTACGCCAACCGTCACGGGCTGATTGCCGGGGCCACCGGCACGGGCAAGACGGTGACCCTGCAGATCCTGGCCGAAGGGTTTTCCGCCGCGGGCGTGCCGGTATTCCTGTCGGACGTGAAGGGCGACCTGTCGGGGCTTGCCGCCTCCGGCAGTGCCGAATTCAAGCTACATGATGCCTTCACCAAGCGCGCCTCAACCATAGGTTTTAACGACTACGCTTACGCGGCCTTTCCCGTCACCTTCTGGGACCTGTTCGGCGCGCAGGGACACCCCGTTCGCACCACCGTCGCCGAGATGGGCCCGCTCCTGTTTTCCCGCCTCCTGCAGCTGACGGAAGCGCAGGAAGGGATCATGAACATCGCCTTCCGCGTGGCCGACGAGGAGGGGATGCCGCTGCTCGACCTCAAGGACCTGCAGGCGCTGCTGGTCTGGGTGGGCGAGAACCGCGATGCGCTGTCGCTGCGTTATGGCAACGTCTCGACACAGTCGGTGGGCGCCATCCAGCGGGCGCTGCTGGTGCTCGAGAACCAGGGCGGCGCCGGTTTCTTCGGCGAACCGGCGCTGGACCTGGCCGACCTGATGACCACCGCCGCGGATGGCCGGGGGCAGGTGAACATCCTCGCCGCCGACAAGCTGATGGGCGCGCCGCGGCTTTACGCGACCTTCCTGCTGTGGCTCCTCTCCGAACTCTTCGAGACGCTGCCCGAGGTGGGCGACCCCGACAAGCCGAAGCTGGTCTTCTTCTTCGACGAGGCGCACCTGCTGTTCGACGACGCGCCCAAGGCGCTGGTCGACAAGGTCGAACAGGTGGCACGGCTGATCCGGTCCAAGGGCGTGGGCGTCTATTTCGTGACGCAGAACCCCGATGACATTCCCGAGGATATCCTCGGCCAGCTCGGCAACCGCTTCCAGCATGCGCTCCGCGCCTTCACCGCCCGCGACCGCAAGGCGTTGCAGCGGGCCTCGGAAACCTACCGGCCCAACCCGCGCTTCCAGACGGTCGACGCGATCCGTGACGTGGGCGTGGGCGAGGCGGTGACCTCGATGCTGGAAGACAAGGGCGTGCCGGGCATCGTCGAACGCACCCTGATCCGCCCGCCATCCTCGAAGCTCGGGCCGGCCAGCGCCGCCGAGCGCGAGGCGGCCATGGCGGCCTCGCCGGTCAGGGGCAAGTATGACGAGCTGCTCGACCGGAAGTCGGCCTACGAGATCCTCGCCGCCCGGGCGGAGAAGGCCGCCAAACAGGCCGAAGCCGCGGAAGAGACGGTGGAGGAGATGCCCCCCGCGGAACGCGAGTTCAATGCGGGCCGCCGCTATTCCGGCTCGCGCGTGCCGCGCTCGACCAGCCGCGAGGATCGCAGTTTCGGCCGGAAGTTCGGTGATGCCATGTCGGACGCGGTGATCAAGGAAATGAAGGGTACCACGGGCCGGCGCATCGTGCGCGGCATCCTCGGCGGGCTTTTCAAGGGGCGCTAGGGGCGGATATCCCGCAACCCGTCGAGCAGGGTCCCGTAGAAGGCGTCCGCCTTGCGGATGCGCCCGGCGGGCAGGGGCTTTGCCTCGATCCGCACCAGCACCTCGACCCCCAGCATGTAGGGCAGCCAGACATGGCGTTCGACGTTATCGAGCGCAAATGCCTCGGCGAAGGCGTCGATGCCCCGGGCGTCGACCCCGAACCGCGCCTCCCCCGAAGGGATCAGCCCGCGGCGCGCCATGTGCGACAGGAAACGCGCCATGTCCTTGTAGATCGGCAGCTTCGCGGATCCGCCGGTGTCGATCCCCGTCAGGCGCGGCCCGTCAGCCAAAAGGTTGTTGGGATGAAAATCACCATGGCTGATCGCCACGCGCCAGCGACCCGCCTCATGCGGGGCTGAAATGCGCTGCAGCTCGGCCAATACCGCCTCTTCGGCCCGGCGCAGGCCCCCGTTGCGCTGCCGCGCCATGCCGCGTTCCACGCGCTTGAACCACCCGTCGAGCCGCACTTCCGTCAGCTCTTCGCTGGGCGAGGTATATTTGCTAAGCCACGCCGCGGCCGAGGGCAGGAAATCGGCCCGATGCGCCCCGTCGGTGGCCCGGATCACCTCCATCAGCGGCTGTCCCGGCACCCGTTCAACCACGACCAGCCCCAGTTCCGGCACATGCGCCAGCGGCCTGTTCACCCGGAAATCGCCCTCCGACATGTAGCGCTCGGTGCGCTGCAACTCGGCCCAGTCCCGCGTCGCATAGTCATCGGCATGTTCGATGTAGAACCGGAAGATCGCCGGGCGCTCCCCGAAGCGGCCCGACAGGATCGCGCGCTTGCCTGGCACCAGCCGGAGCACCTCCTCCAGGGCCGCGCCTGCCAGCCGCGCGTCCTTCGCGGCCAACGCCTCGAAAGCCTGCACGAGGTCCATCATCGCATCCATGTCGGGCAGGGGAGAAGGACCGCGCGTTTTCGCCATGGCCGCCACAATTCCGCATGCTCCGTGGGGCGTCAACCGAATTGAACCCGGGTCGCCCCGCGTCTATGGTGACGCCAAATCCGGCAAGACTTGCGAGGCGCCCATGACCGACACCCCCGTTTCCGAAATGTCCTTCGAGGAGGCCATGAAAGAGCTCGAACAGGTGGTCAGCAAGCTGGAGCGAGGCGACGTGGCGCTGGAGGATTCCATCAAGCTCTACGAACGCGGTGCCGAGCTGAAGAAGCGCTGCGAGACCAAGCTCAAGGAAGCCGAGGAAAAGGTCGCCGCCATCACGCTCGACGGCGAAGGCAACCCGACCGGCACGACACCCGTCGAAAACTTGTGAGCTTCGGAATGGATGACGGGTTTGCCGGGGTGCGCGCCTCGGTCGAGGCGCATCTCGCCGATGTGCTGGAACCCTTCGGCGAGGGCCCCGTGGCACAGGCGATGCGCTACGCGGTGCGCGGCGGCAAGCGGGTGCGCGCGGCGCTGGTGATGGAAGGCGCGCGGCTGCACGGGGTTGCCGACGTCCGGTCGATCTGGCCCGCCTGCGCGATCGAGGCCATGCATGCCTACAGCCTGGTCCACGATGATCTGCCCTGCATGGACGATGACGACCTGCGCCGGGGCCTGCCCACCGTGCACGTGAAATGGGACGAGGCGACCGCCGTTCTGACCGGTGACGCGCTGCAATCGCTCGCCTTCGAGCTGGCGGCCCATCCGGACGGGGCAGAGACGGCCGAGGCACGCGCCGACCTTGCCCTGACGCTCGCCCGCTCGGCGGGCGGGCAGGGGATGGTGCTGGGCCAGGCCCTCGACATCGCCGCCGAAACCGCCGCGGCGCCGCTGACCCTCGAAGACATCACGGCCCTGCAAGCCGGCAAGACCGGCGCGCTCATCGGCTGGGCCGCCACCGCCGGGCCACGCATGGCGGGCGCCGACACCGGCGCGCTCAACCGATACGCCGCCGCGCTTGGCCTTGCCTTCCAGATACAGGACGACGTGATCGACGTGACCGGCGATGCGTCCGCCGCGGGCAAGGCCGTGGGCAAGGATGAAGCCGCCGGAAAGGCCACCTTCGTGTCGCTCCTCGGCCTCGATGCGGCCCGCACCCGCGCCGCAGCCCTTGTAGAAGAGGCTTGCGAGGCCATATCTTGCTATGGTCAGGAGGCCGAGCGCTTGCGGCAGCTGGCGCGCTTCGTTATCTCACGCCAGACCTGACGGAAGCGTCGAGCCAGAGAGGGGATCCCCCGTGTCAGACCGCCCGAATACACCCCTGCTGGACCAGGTGAAAACGCCCGCCGACATGAAGCGGTTCAGCGATGCGCAGCTTGTGCAGCTGGCCGACGAGCTGCGGCAGGAAACCATCTCGGCCGTCTCCGAAACCGGCGGCCATCTCGGCGCGGGCCTGGGCGTGGTCGAACTGACCGTCGCCCTGCACCATGTCTTCGACACGCCCCGCGACAAGCTGATCTGGGACGTCTCGCACCAGTGCTACCCGCACAAGATCCTGACCGGCCGCCGCGACCGCATCCGCACGATCCGCCAGAAGGACGGGCTCTCGGGCTTCACCAAGCGCACCGAGTCGCCCTATGACCCGTTCGGCGCCGCCCACAGCTCCACCTCGATCAGCGCGGCGCTCGGCTTCGCCGTGGCGCGCGACCTGGGCGGCGTGTGCGACACCGGCCATGGCGACGCCATCGCGGTGATCGGTGACGGCGCGATGAGCGCCGGCATGGCCTTCGAGGCGATGAACAACGCAGGCCACCTCAAGAAGCGCCTGATCGTCATCCTCAACGACAACGAGATGTCGATCGCCCCGCCGGTGGGCGCGCTCTCCTCCTACCTTTCACGCCTTTATGCGGGCGAGCCGTTCCAGGAATTCAAGGCGGCCGCCAAGGGGGCCGTGTCCCTCCTGCCGATGCCCTTCCAGGAAGGCGCGCGCCGGGCCAAGGAAATGCTCAAGGGCATGACCGTGGGCGGCACGCTCTTCGAGGAGCTGGGCTTTTCCTATGTCGGCCCCATCGACGGCCATGACATGCACCAGCTTCTGCCCGTCCTGCGCACCGTGCGGCAGCGGGCGACCGGCCCGATCCTGATCCACGCCATCACCCGGAAGGGCAAGGGCTATGCCCCCGCCGAACAGTCAAGCGACGCGGGCCATGCCCGGGCCAAGTTCGACGTGGTGACCGGCGAGCAGAAGAAGAAGCCCTCGAACGCGCCGAGCTATACCAAGGTCTTCGCCAACGCCCTGCTGGAGCACGCGGCACAGGATGACCGGGTCTGCGCCATCACCGCCGCCATGCCCGACGGCACCGGCCTCGACCTCTTCGAGAAGCGTTATCCCAGCCGCTGCTTCGACGTGGGCATTGCCGAACAGCATGCCGTCACCTTCGCGGGCGGGCTTGCGGCCGGAGGCATGAAACCCTTCGCGGCGCTTTATTCCACCTTCCTGCAGCGCGGCTACGACCAGGTCGTGCACGATATCGCCATCCAGAACCTGCCGGTCCGCTTCGCCATCGACCGGGCCGGGCTTGTCGGGGCCGATGGCCCGACCCATGCCGGCGCCTTCGACGTGGCCTACCTTGCCTGCCTCCCGAATTTCACCGTGATGGCAGCGGCGGACGAGGCCGAGCTTGTCCACATGGTCGCCACTGCCGTGGCGCATGACAGCGGGCCCATCGCCTTCCGCTATCCGCGGGGCGAGGGGCAGGGGGTCACCATGCCCGAACGCGGCGAAGTGCTGGAAATCGGCAAGGGCCGGATCGTCAGCGAGGGCGCGCGTGTGGCGATCCTCTCCTTCGGCACGCGGCTGGGCGAGGTACGCAAGGCGCGCGAGGCGCTGATGCAGCGCGGGATCGAGCCGACCATCGCCGACGCCCGCTTCGCCAAACCCCTCGATTCCGACCTGATCTTCGATCTCGCCGCCCGGCACGAGGCCCTGATCACCATCGAGGAGGGCTCGGTCGGTGGCTTCGGCAGCCACGTGGCCCAGCTTCTGGCGGAAAACGGCGTCTTCGACCATGGCCTGAAATTCCGCTCCATGGTCCTGCCCGACGTCTTCATCGACCAGTCGAGCCCCGATGACATGTACGCCACCGCGAAACTCAGCGCGGCGCATATCGAGGCCAAGGTGCTCGACGTCTTGGGCGTGGCCGCCCTCAAGGACAAGCGCGCCTAACTAGGCCCCATAAACGCGAAAGGCCGGGAACACCCCCCGGCCCTTCTTCTGGCTGAAAATATCCCGGGGGTTTGGGGGCTGGCCCCCAATCCGCCCGATGCCATCAAGCGCGACGCCGCCGACGCCCACCCCGGCCACGGCCTTCCGCTTCCTCGCCCGGCTTCGGCGGCGCCTTGTTGAACCGGATCCAGTCGCCGCCATGCGGGTCGTTGTTGGTCAGGAAGTTGGCGGCGCGGATGGCCTCCATCTCCTTGCCTGCCTTGGGCTTTGTCGAGCCCAGGCCGAAGAGCTGGCAGAACGTTTCGTCATCCATGTCCTCGGGCAGCACGATCCCCAGCGCGGCGACTTCGGCCTTCTTGGCCTCGATCTCCGACTGTTTCACCGGCAGCGCGATCGGGTTCATGATCGCGCTGGTCATGCCCGCGCCCATCGCCATCGGCAGGAAGGCGTTGTTGATACCGTGCCGGTTCGGCAGGCCGAACGAGATGTTCGAGGCGCCGCAGGTCGTGTTCACGCCCAGCTCGTCGCGCAGGCGGCGGACGAGGGTAAAGACCTGCTGACCGGCGGTCGCCATGGCGCCGATCGGCATCACAAGCGGGTCGACCACGATGTCATGGGCCGGAATGCCGAAATCTGCGGCGCGTTCGACGATCTTCTTGGCCACGGCAAAACGCACATCGGGGTCTTCGGAAATGCCGGTATCGTCGTTCGAGATCGCCACCACCGGCACGTTGTACTTCTTGACCAGCGGTAGCACCAGGTCCAGCCGCTCTTCCTCGCCCGTGACGGAGTTCAGAAGCGGGCGGCCATGCGCGGCGGCCAGCCCGGCCTCGAGCGCCCCCGGCACCGAGCTGTCGATGCAGAGCGGCACATCCACCAGCCCCTGCACCAGCTCGACCACCTTGGTCATCAGCGGCGGCTCGGTCTGGTTCGGATCGGGGTTCGAGTTGTAGACAACGCCCGCGTTGATATCGAGCACGTTGGCGCCCGCCGCGACCTGGGCCAGGGCATCGGACTCCACGGTCGAGAAATCGCCCGCTTCCAGCTCGGCGGCCAGCTTCTTGCGCCCCGTGGGGTTGATCCGCTCGCCGATCACGCAGAACGGTTCATCGAAGCCAATGACAGCGGTTTTGGTTTTGCTCTCGACGATGGTACGGGTCATTTTCGATCCTTCAGGAGGCGTTTGCGGGTTTGGTGGCGTCGCCACCGTTCTCGATCGCCCAGGTGGCGTTCGTCTTGATGCCGCCCAGCGGGAAGAAGTGGACGTTGGTGATGTTGAAATCGGGGTTGGCCTCGCGATGCGCGGCCAGGTCGCGCAGCACCTCGTGCGGCTCGTAGGGCAGCAGCAGTTTCGAGACATCCATCGCGCGCTTCTGCAGCACCTTCAGCGACGGGCCGACACCACAGGCGATGGCGAACTTGATCAGCGTCTGCAGCTTCGCGGGACCGGCGATGCCGATATGGATCGGCAGGGTGACGCCGGCGGCCGACAGGCGGTTGGCCCATGCGATCATCGGCTTGGCGTCGAAGGCGAACTGGGTGGCGATGGCCATCTCGGCATCGGTGCGCTCCGAGTATTTCTGCTTCCATTGCAGCGCCTCGTCGACGGTCGCGGTGCCGCCATTGGGGTCGATGTCGCGGTTGCCCTCGGGGTGGCCGGCCACGTGCAGGCGCTTGAAGCCCGCCTTGTCGAACTCGCCCGATTCCATCAGCTGCATCGAGCTGTGGAAATCACCATGCGGCTGGGCCACGCCGCCGGCCAGTAGCAGCGCCTGCTCGACCCCGGCCTCGCCGTTGTAGCGGGCGATCCAGTCGGCCAGCGTGGCCTTGTCCTTGATGATACGCGCTGGGAAGTGCGGCATCACCGGGTAGCCCTCGTCGGCCAGGCGCTTGGCGGTGGCGACCATGTCGTTGATCGGCGTGCCCTCGATATGGGCGATGTAGACGCGCGTGCCCTCGGGCAGCAGGTCGCGGAAACTCTCGACCTTCTCGGCGGTGCGCGGCATCACCTCGATCGAGTAGCCTTGCAGAACCGCCTCGAGCCGGCCGTCGGCCACGATCGCGGGTTTCTCACGCTTCTTGAAGTTCAACAAAGCCATCACGGCCTCCCATAGCGCAGGTTTCGGGCTCATGCCCAGCCTTCATTGGCGATCAGGGCCTTGATGCGCTCCTGATCATACTCCGCGTCCAGCCGGGCCGCCTCGGCCTCGGCAACGTCCGCCGCCTCTCCCTCGACCGGGTAGGGCGCAGCCTTGCGCCACTCGGCCAGATAGGTGTCGGTATCCGACGCCCCCACCTTCATCGCGGCGCGGTCGATCGCCTGCTCGAAACGCTCGGGCAGTTGCTTTTTCGCGCCGCGGCGGCCCTTTCCGACGATGACTTGCGCCGGAATATCCCGCCAGTAGACGATGGTGACATCAACCATGACTGATTCCTCGTTTTCAGTGGCCTCTCTCTAAAGCAGCACGGGCCACCGGCAGGGTCGAATTTCGACAGAACGCGCGCATACTGCGACAGTCTGACCCTAGCGAGCCATCGCGCCCCGATCCAGTACCGTTAGCCGGAAATGCTTTCATATTCATAATGTGAAACGCCAAACGCTTGCGCGACGCGCCGCAAGAGCCTACCTTTGATTCAACTCGAAATGGAGGGCGTAAGAGTATGGCGCCCAAGCGTCCCGTAAGTGCGGGCGCGATCCCGAAAGCGGTAGAGAGCCCCGCACTGACCCGGCCCGATGCGCCGCCGCTTTACGCGGCGTTGGATCTGGGCACCAACAGTTGCCGTATGCTGATTGCCCGTCCCAAGGGCGGCCAATTTTCAGTTGTCGACAGCTTCTCCAAGTCTGTCCAGCTCGGCTCGGGACTCGAGAAGAGCGGGCGGCTTTCGCGTGCCTCGATCTACCGGACGATCCAGGCGTTGCGGGTCTGCCAGCAGAAGCTCAAGCGCAACAAGGTGCTCAAGATGCGCCTCGTCGCGACCGAGGCCTGCCGCCGTGCCGCCAACGGGCGCGAGTTCATGGACCGGGTCTATCGCGAAACCGGCCTTCGGCTGGAAATCATCCAGCCCCAGCAGGAGGCCCAGCTTGCCGTCGTTTCCTGCGCGCCGCTGGTCAGCCCGAAGACCGAACAACTTCTGGTGGTGGATATCGGCGGGGGCTCGACAGAACTGGTCTGGATCGACCTGACCGACGTGCCGCCCCAGGGCCGGGCGCGTGCGATCATGCGGATGCATGGCGGCTTCGACCTGCCCGATGATGGCGGGCCCCGGGCGCGGGTCGTCGATTGGATCAGCGTGCCGTTGGGCGTTGCCACCCTGCGCGACCAGTTCCGCGACGTCGAGGATGACAGCGCGCGCTTCGCGCTGATGAGCTGGTTCTTCGAGGAAAACCTCGCCGAATTCGCGCCCTACAAGGACGAACCCCCGCGCGAGGGCTTCCAGATCGTCGGCACCTCCGGCACCGTCACCACCGTCGCCGCCAGCCACCTGGGCCTCAAGCGCTATGACCGCAACAAGGTCGACGGGCTTCGCATGACCTCGGATGAAATCGACAAGGTGATCCGCAACTACCTTGCCCTCGGCCCCGCCGGGCGGCGCCGCGACCCTCGCATCGGCATCGACCGGCAGGCCCTGATCATGTCGGGCGCGGCAATCCTTCAGGCCCTGCTGCGCTGCTGGCCCACCGATCGGCTTTCGGTGGCCGATCGCGGCCTGCGCGAGGGCATACTCTACGCGCTCATGTCCTCCGACGGGGTGCTCGAAGATACGGACGCATGATGGCCAAGAAACCGGACGGAAAAAACACCTCGGGGCGCGGACAGCGCGATCTGACGGTCAAGGTGAATACCGCGCGGGGGCGCAAGTCGTCCTCGACCCGCTGGCTGCAACGGCAGCTGAACGACCCTTACGTGAAACGGGCGCAGGCCGAGGGCTATCGCGGCCGCGCGGCCTTCAAGATCATGGAGCTGGACGACAAGTTCCGCTTCCTCGTTCCGGGCGCGCGGGTGGTCGACCTCGGCTGCGCCCCCGGCGGCTGGTGCCAGGTGGCAGTGCCCCGTGTGAACGCCCTGGGCGAGAAGGCGGGCAAGGCGCGGGGCTTCATCCTCGGGGTCGACCTGCAGGAGGTGGAGCCCATCGCCGGGGTCGATCTGCACCAGCTCGATTTCATGGACGAGGGGGCCGACGACAAGGTCAAGGAATGGCTCGGCGGCAAGGCCGATGTCGTCATGTCCGACATGGCGGCCGCCAGTTCCGGCCACAAGCAGACCGACCATTTGCGCATCATCGCCCTTTGCGAGGCCGCGGCCTATCTCGCCTTCGACGTGCTGGAAGAGGGCGGCACTTTCGTCTCGAAAGTCCTGGCCGGCGGGGCCGAGGGCGAATTGCAGAAGCTCCTCAAGCAGCGCTTCACCAAGGTCGCCAACGTCAAGCCGCCGGCATCGCGATCCGACAGTTCCGAGAAGTTCGTGGTGGCAACGGGCTACCGCGGCGCGCCCGAGTAGCCCTCAGCCCCGGGCCGACAAGGTCTGCGCCGCCCGCTTGGCGAACGCGGCGCTGTCCTCCTGGGCCATCTCTTTCGTCAGCCACGTCTCACGGCGCAGCGCCGCAAGGTTGTCCTGGCGGATCAGTTCGAACAGCCGCGCATGGCGCGACGGGGTGACGGGCAGGGGCAGCGGGGCAGGGCGCAAGGCACGAATCTCCAGGTACTCGCAAGAAACTACATTACCCGGAGTTACCATCGGATTGAGGCGTAATCTGCCCGAAACGAGGGGCATTGCGTGACAAACCGGCCTAGATCGTCAACACCAGCGCCAACGACAGCAGGGTCAGCGCGCTGGTGCCCACGATGATCTGCGCGATCCGGTCGGCCCGCACGTCATAGAGCAGCGCCATGCTGAAGGCCATCGCCCCCGCGGGGCCGGCCGCGGCAAGGATGAACTGCTGGCTTTGAGGGGTCCAGCCCGGCGACACGGCGGCGAAAACCACCCAGATCAGCGCCGGAAAGGCCAGCATCTTGATCGCACCCACCGTCAGCACCACCGGATCGGCCGACATGCGCGTCTTCGACAGCACCACGCCCAGGGCGAACAACGCGATCGGCGGGGCCGCGGCGCCGTTGAAGTCGATGAACGTATCCACCGGCCCGGGCATATCTACCTGCGCCAGCCCGGCGACAAGCCCGGCGAGAATGGCCACGATCAGCGGCATCCGCACCAGTTTCCCGGCAATCGCGCCGGGCTGCCACGCGTCGCTGCCGTGGAGCTCCAGGAATATCAGCGAGCCTGCGAACAGGAACAGCACGTCCAGCACGATGACCGAAACGACAGGCCCGACGCCTCCTTCACCGTAGACCAGCTGCGAGATCGGCAGGATATACATCACCGTGTTGGAAAACACCGCGCAGACGCCCAGCAGCACCGCCTCCGTTACGGCACAGGCAAAGAACCTGCGCGCCCCGAGGTACACGAGCACGAAAACCACGGCTTCGCCCGCGGCATAGATCAGAAGCTTGTCCCAGACGAACGCTCCGAAATCCGACCGTGCCAGCAGCCCGAACACCAGCACCGGCATAGGGATCGACATGGCGAACCGGTTGATGATCCGCGCGTTCTCTTCGGTCGCCCGCCCGGTGCGGCCCAGCAGGTAACCGAGGATGGCAATCGCGAAGATCGGCAGGATCGGGTCGGTCAGAACCTTGATAATGCTGGGCAATCTCGCGCTCCTTTCCCCCATCAATAGAGCAGTCGGCCGGGAATGCAATCGCGTGGCGGCGCAGGGCAGGCAACCCGCCCTTGTATTCGGCATCCGCGGCATCCTAGATAGGCCCGGTTTCGACGGTGCGACCGGACATGGAAACAAGATCGCGTCGCGGAATGCAGGATGGGAATGCGAGAGTATCGACTTGATGTACGGGCCGCGGCCAGGACATTGGCCATTGAAGTCTCAAGGCGCACGCTTCGGCGGCGACGCGCCAACGCGTCCGGCACGTTGACGTGTATTCGTACCATGAACGGTGATCTCGGGGAAATGGCATGACCCCCGGCGCGCGCGTTGCAGCGGCCATTGCGGTGCTGGACCAGGTGCTTGACGGCCAGCCTGCCGAACAGAGCCTCACCCGCTGGGCCCGCGGCGCCCGCTATGCCGGGTCGAAAGACCGTGCGGCCGTGCGGGACCATGTTTTTCAGGCGATCCGCTGCCTGCGGTCCTATGCCTGTCTCGGCGGCGCCCGCACGGGGCGGGGGGTGATGATCGGCGCACTCCGGGCAGGGGAAACCGACCCGCACACGCTCTTCACCGGCGAAGGCCACGCACCGGCCCCGCTCACCCCCGAGGAACAAGCCGCCGGCGGGCCGCCCGAGGCCGAAGGCGACCGGCTCGATCTCCCCGACTGGCTGGTCACGGCGTTCCGCGAGACCCTTGGCGACGATGCCGTCGCCGCCGCTCATGCCCTCCGTTGTCGTGCCCCGGTTACCCTCCGCGTGAACGAGCGCATGAAGAACAGGCAACAAGCCTCGGAATTGCTGGAAAAAGATGGTGTTTCCGTCCATCCGGTCGATATTGCCCCCACGGCCTTGATCGTCACGTCCGGCACCCGCCGCATCGCCGGGTCCTCGACATACCGTGACGGGATCGTCGAGTTGCAGGACGGCAGCAGCCAGGCCGCGATGCATGCGCTCACGGTTTCGCCCGGCAGCAGGGTTCTCGATTACTGTGCCGGCGGCGGCGGCAAGACCCTCGCGCTCGCCGCCCGCCACGACGGCACATGGTTCGCCCATGACGCCGAGCCGGCCCGGATGAAGGATCTGCCGCCCCGCGCTGCCCGCGCCGGGTGCGCCGTCACGCTCCTGTCTGCCGCCGACCTGACCCGCCACGCGCCCTACGACCTCGTGCTTTGCGACGTGCCCTGTTCCGGCAGCGGCACCTGGCGGCGCGCCCCGGAGGCGAAGTGGCGGCTCGATCCCGTCCGTCTCGCCGAACTGACGACGCTGCAGTCCGAGATCCTCGACCACGCGAAATCCCTCGTGCGGCCGGGCGGGGCGCTCGTCTACACGACCTGCTCGCTCCTGCGCCCGGAAAACGAAGATAGAACCGATGAATTCATCGCGAATTCAGACGGGTGGGAGATGAAGTTTCAGCGAAGATGGCCAATTTCGGAGACCGGAGACGGGTTCTACCTGGCGCAGTTCACTGCGCCCGCATGACGCAAGCTGCAACCTTGACCTGCAGAATTGGGGGCCGTTAAACCATGCTTAATCTTTTTGGGAAAAACAGGGGTTATCGCTGGTTTTCATTCGGGGCACGGATTTGCACTTCGACACGGCTGACGAGTCTTCAACGCAACGCGCGATGGCGCAACTCCGACCCAAGGGGATGGCGATCTTCGGTGCGGTCCTGCTCTTCGCCGCGGCGGGCCTTCTCGCCGGAAGCGGTCTCGCCCGGCTGACCTTCGTCCTTACCTCGGTACTGCTGGCGCTGGCCGCGATCTGGATTCTCGTCGCCGTGCGCCGCAATGACCGGGCCGACCGCGCCGCGGTGCATCACGCGGCCGAGCTTGCGGGCCTTGACCCCGTGCCCGTGGTGCTCACCGGGCCGGACCTGGTCTTGCTCTACGCCAACCCGGCGGCCCGTGCCGCTTTCGGCGGGGAGGGGG
>Ga0189287_100242_pt1 | contig 20241 bp, 24 predicted proteins | sample UW86minimetaG_FD_130319 | JGI IMG/M metagenome (GOLD analysis project Ga0189287, IMG submission 130319) | Marine microbial communities from the Costa Rica Dome - UW86 mini metaG | ecosystem: Environmental > Aquatic > Marine > Oceanic > Photic zone | place: Costa Rica: the Eastern Pacific... | reverse complement strand
TCATCTCGAACGTGTTCTATCTGCGCATCGGATTGATGTATGTGGCCCTCATCGTACCTGTGCTTCTGATGGTCATGGCCTTCGCGGTCTACTTTGCGGTCACGTTGAGAAAAACGGTCGAAATCCCGCTGGACACACCCAAGACCAATCTTGTGTCAGACCTCTTGTTTGTACTCGCGTCTGTCGCGGTCATCGCATCCATTTCGCTCAGCATCATTCTGGGCTTTGCGACACTAACAGAGGCGGCTGGAGTAGGGGTTTTTGGCGCGCTATTGGTCGCGCTGGCGCGAAAGCGCTTGTCTTTCTCATCGTTGAACTCTGTCACAGTGCAGACAAGCACGATGACGTCGATGGTCTTCTTCATCGTATTGGGCGCATCGGTATTCTCGCTCAGTTTCCACCTGGTCGGTGGACCGGACGTCATCTTCGAGTGGATATCCGCATTCGATCTCACCCGGTGGGAACTGTTGGCGATCCTCCTTGGCGTGATCATCATACTTGGGTTTGTTTTTGACTGGATCGAGGTGCTGCTGGTCTTTGTACCCGTACTGATGCCGATTATTTCAGATCTCGACTTCGCAGATCACGTCGGCTCTGCCTACTTTGCGCAGATCTGGATCGCTGGCCTGATTGCGTTGGCCTTGCAAACGTCCTTCCTGACGCCTCCCTTCGGCTATGCCCTGTTTTTTGCTAAGATGGCGGCACCGAAGGTATCAACCTATCCGATATCTATCGCGGAGCGGTACCTCTTGTTGCCATTGAGATCGTATTGATCGTGGCGCTGATCTCGTTTCCTCAGCTTATCACTTGGCTCCCCGAAATGGCCCTTGGGGATGCGGATGCGCCGCAGCTGATCCAGCGGTGACAGATGTTATGGGCGCGGACGCCGTGCTTTCCTTCGGAGCGGCACTGCTGTTTCGGCACCGTGCCCGCCCCGCGAACGGCGAGGCAAAAAAGGCCAGAAAAAGAGAATAGAAACAGGAGGATAGCCGATGTCTAGCATGCCATCTGCAACAGGCTTTGACAGCACACTCGCCCTGCTGCGCAACCCGTATGGGTTCATTCGGCAAACTTGCCGCCATCTCGACGCAGACCTCTTCGAAACGCGCATTCTTCTTCACAAGACAATCTGCATGACTGGCGCTGCCGCGGCAGAAGCCTTCTATCGGGAAGAGCAGCTGATCCGCGAAGGCTCGATGCCAAGCCGCATACAAAAGACCCTATTGGGTGAAGGCGGCGTTCAGGGATTGGACGACGCTACCCACCAGCACCGCAAGAAGATGTTCATGTCGATGATGGGGACCGAGCATATAGCCGCGCTTCAGGGCATGTCACTTCACATGCTGGACAACTTTGCGCCGGACTGGGAGGCGAGGAACGAAGTCGTTTTTTACGACGAAGTGCGCGAAATGCTCACGAGAGCCGTTTGCGCCTGGTGTGGGGTTCCGATTCCCGAGGCGGAGGTGGCGACCCGAACGGCGCAGCTTACATCGCTTTTTCAGGACGCCGGTGCCATCGGCCCGAAACATTGGGCCGCGCGACTGGCGCGCCACCGCCTGGAAAAATGGGCAGCACGGATGATCCAACAGGTCCGCGATGGCGAGCTTCAGCCGACGCAGGAAAGCGCCCTTCATTTCATCGCGACATGGCGCGATCTCGACGGGGAGTTGTTGAACCCCAGGGTGGCCGCCGTAGAGTTGCTGAACGTCTTGCGTCCGACCGTGGCGGTGTCTGTATTCATCGTGCAGACGGCGCACGCCCTGTACAGGTACCCAGAATGGCAGGAGAAACTGCGGAACGACGAAGGACTGCTCGAACCCTTCGTTCAGGAGGTCCGCCGCCTCTATCCATTCTTTCCTGCGGTCGCGGCACGAGTCAAAAGTACTTTCGAGTGGCAAGGGTATCGCTTTCCCAAAGGACACCGGGTTCTGCTGGACCTCTATGGTACGAACACCGATCGGCGTTCATGGGATGCGCCACTTGAGTTTCGGCCCGAACGGTTTCGGGGCCGCGCCGAAAACCCCTACGACTTCATTCCACAGGGCGGCGGCAACCACTACACGAACCACCGCTGCCCGGGTGAATGGATCGCGATCAGTCAGATGAAGGCGTTTTGCAGGTATCTTGTGAACGACATCGACTACGATGTGCCGGATCAGGATTTGGAGCTTGACCCAGGAGAGCTGCCATCACTGCCCCAGAACCGGTTCATCATGCGCAACGTCAGGCGTCGGCAGTAGCTTCGGCCTCACCCGGCCCGACCGACCGCGCATCCTTCGTGGCCTCGAACGCCTCCCACGCAACGTAGGGCACGATCAGAAGCGCCGCGACCGGATCGGCCCACCACCAGCCCATCCATTGCGTCAGACCGATTCCGGCCAACACCACAATGGTCTGGTATTCGCAGATCATGGTATCCTTGGCATCGTATTTCAGGGCGGGTGAATCGAGCCGCTTGCCGTAGCGATACTTGCCCCAGGCCAATAGCGGATTGACCACTAAAGAGACAAACAGGATCGCGATCCCCCACCAATTGAAGCCCGGTGCCTCCTGCGAGATGAAGGCGGACACCGCCTCGTAGAGGATCGCGGCGACGACGATCCAGAAAGCACAGGCGACCACATAGAGCGCGACCTTCTTGCGATGCAGGACCGTGCGCTTGTCGCCACCGTCCTTCTCGGCCTTCAAGCGCCAGATCAGCGTCCCGGCTGAGGTGGCTTCGACCGTGCTGTCGAGGCCCCAACTCACTAGTGCGGCGCTGCCGGTCAGAAGTCCAACGGTGACGGATACGACGACCTCGATGAGGTTGTAGACAAGGCTGGCGATCTCGACGCGGATGCCGCGTGTCAGATTGGTTTGTCTATCATTTTTCTGCTTGCTCATGATGCGGTAACCCCTGATATATTCTATAAGTTCCCGCCGAGAGTTGGTTACCTTGTCATCAGTATCTCGCCATTTGGAAGCCGACATTGTTCTCCTTCTAAGCTGCCTCAATAAAGGCGAGCTTGCCCCTCATACATGAAAACAAAGGGTTTCGGACCTTTCGCGTAGCCGGTGTCGAGCCGCTCCATGCGGAAGCCGTTCTGCTCGACCAGAGTGTCTGTCTGGCGGTCAAGGTGACAGTTTCCGGCACAATGCTTCCAGGCAGGCGTGAGCCAGCGCTGCCAACGCTGGACACCGGGTTCGGGCGCTGTTCCATGCTCGACGAAGCGGAAGGCGCCATCCGGCTTGAGAACGCGCCGGATCTCGGCCAGCACCTTCTCCGGTTCCGACACGCTGCAGAGCGTCCAGGTGGCAACCACGCAGTCAACGCTGCGATTTTCCAGCGGCAATGCTTCGGCCACGCCCTCGATCATCTCCGTTGTCGGCGTCAAGCCCTGAGAAGCCTGCGCGGCCCGATGAAGGAGTTCCGGCGACGGGTCCACACCGACGATCTGATCCACGGCGTCGGGGTAGAGCGCGAGGTTCAGGCCCGAGCCGATCCCGATCTCCAGCACGCGGCCCTTCGCACCTGAGACCTCGCGCCTTCGGTAGGGAAGAAGCTGTTCCTGACCCATGGTGAGATGCGTGAGGCCAGGAAGTATATGTTTTTCGTAGAACCGCACGAGCTGTTACCCTATTCGTCCAAGAACCGGAAATGCATCGAGCATCCAGTATGACAGCGCGCTCAACTGTCCAGTCATCATCGCCAGTCCCATAAGGATCATCACGACGCCTGCAATCTGGTGGAGGCGGCGGCCAACCCGGCCGATGGCCCGCAACCGTCCCGCAATCTGATCGGTGAATCCGGCCACGATCAGAAACGGTATCCCGAGGCCTGCGGAATAGACGGCAAGCAGCATGACGCCTTCGCCCATCGTGGCGCTCGCCGCACTGGCTGTCAGGATTGCGCCGAGGATCGGGCCGATACACGGCGTCCAACCGAAACCGAAAGCAAGACCGAGGACATAGGACGCAGCGGGTTGGCCCCCGGGGATGTTGAGATTGAACCGGAAATCGCGTTCCATCACTGAAACACGCGCGGCCCCGATCATGAAAAGCCCGAAGACAATGATGATGCCGCCCCCAACGAGGTTGAGTTCATACCGCCACCGAAGAAGGGCCTGACCCAATGCTGTCGCGGATGCGCCAAGCCCCATGAAAATGGTGGAGAAGCCGAGGACAAAACACAGGCTCAGCCAGACCGCGCGCGACGGCGAGGCCGCAGCCGCCCCGCCTTCAGCGGCTGTGCGCCCGGCCACGTAAGAGACATATCCTGGCACAAGAGGCAGCACGCAGGGAGACAGAAACGATATCGTACCGGCCAAGAGCGCGGCGGTGAGCCCCAGAAGCGAGATATCTACCATGAACCACGTTCACCCCTGAATAGCTTGCGCAAGGGCACTCTTGTGGCAGCCCAATATGCCAGGGTCGGGACGATGATCCATTGCAGCAGGGGCGTGAGACCGGCGTCGATGACGGGGACCACCGGCATGATGTCGCGATAGGCCCAGGCCGCACGGATTACGATGTTCAGCCACTCGCTGAAGATCGTGTAAGAGACGCCCATGGCCACGGCCAAAAGCAGGACACGCCCTGCGCGTTCCGACGGCCATGCGTGCCCTCCAACAAGAAACAAGGCAAGCAAGAGCGTGCTCATGGCGATCAACAGGTCTCCGCCGGTGCAGTGCACGACCGCGAACACAATCTCTCCCCAGGTGCCTTCGACCCAGATCGTGTAGAGCGGGATATGTGCCATTTCCCAGATCAGGTGTCCGACGGCGGTATAGACGATGTATCGGCGGATGACGGACAGCCATCCGGTATCGCTTGTCTCAATGGTTTCTGTGTTTGCTGTCATGCTGGGGGTCCGTTCTTCGATCAATGCGCGTTGGTCAGGCCGTTGACGTACAGGATCATGTTGATGTGCCGGAAAGCGGAACCCGCAAAGACCCCGGAATGGCGGTTGCCGCGCGCGATAACATGCACAAGCGGAGCTTCGGGACGGTCTGGCGCAATCGCGCGATACTGATCGATCAGATTCTCTATTGGCACTTGTGCGCGAGCAATGACCACGTTCTCGGCAATCGGTCCGGGAACCGGATCACTGGCGTCGGTCACCACAAGGAAGGTCACCATGTCCAGCATGGGAGATGCATTCACTCCGCCCCTCACCTTTTCAAGAAGTGCCTGCTGGTCAGCACAGGGCGACCCGCAGTTGGACGGGACGGAACTAAGAACGACGACCTGATCGGAGAGGCTTTCCAAGTCCAACGGTTCTCGGTCAGGGCCGAGCAGATCCAACGCAGGAAGTTCGTTGATGTCAACGGCAGTGAAAGCAGGTTCTTTTTGTGCCATCACCTCGTCAAGACGGTCGCCAGGATGATCTGCGTAGGCCGGGAGGCCCGCGACGAGGGCTATCAGCAGGAGTATGTTTTTCATGGCTGTTACTCCTTCGGTCCCATTGCGCCCGGTCCGAGAACCGGGACGCTGATTTCCATTCGGGCACCCGATGCGAATGTCAGGATCAACGGCAAATCGGTGCCTTCTTCGAGTTTTTCCGACAGACCCATCAGCATCAGATGCATGCTGCCGGGCGCGAGGGTCACTGGTTCTCCGGAGGGCAGATCCAAGGCGTCGATCTTGACCATTCGGCTAACATCATCGCCGCCGGTCTCGACGGCGTGAATGGTGACGTTTCCAGCGATGAGTGTGGTGATCGCAACCAGCTGATCACTCTGATTGCTCGTGAGCGTGAGATAGGCCGCAGCCGGACGCGAGGCGAGGATGCTCGCGCGGGCCCAACCGTCCGATATCGTTACATCGGCCGATGCGAAAAATGGCCAGAGAGTTAACGCGGTTGCAAGTGTCGTAATTTTCATTTGGCAAGTTCCATTGTTTATAGCTTTTTGCGGATTTCCTGCGCCAGCGCCTCGGGCGGTTGGCCGCCTTCCTGATAGACCGCCTCAAATTCGCCACCGGGCCGCATGAGGTATATGTGCCCGGCATGCGCCATGAAATAACCGTCCGGCGCGCTGTCATCCTCGGTCCGCTTGTACCATGCGCGGAAATTTCTGGTGGCCTCGGCAACCTGCGCTTCAGTTCCGGTCAAGCCAATCAGTCTTGGATGAAAGACTGACACATATTCGGCCATAACTGGCACGGTGTCTCGCGCAGGATCGACAGTGATAAAGATCGGCGCCACCTGATCCGCATCATCACCAAGCAAGTCCAGAACGCTCGACATGTAGGCGAGTGTGGTGGGGCAAATGTCGGGGCAGTTGGTGAAACCAAAAAAAACAAGTTGCCAGCGATCAGAATAATCAGCTTGGGTCACCTCCTGTCCGGTATGATCCGTGAGTGAAAGTTCGGATCGAATATCCGCCTCGCCCGAATAGCGGACAGTCTTCGATCCATTGCCGAGATACATTTCCAAGGCAGAGAATATTGCGACCCCGGCAATGGCCACAAATACCGCGCCCCACAATATGGATCTCAGGAGCCGCGCTTCCGGAGGGGTTTCACCGGGTTCAATCGACATCTCCGGCCTCCGCAATCAAAGCCTGAAGATCGGCCTTTTCCAACAATCCGGGAACGAGCGTTTCCCCGATCAGAAATGTCGGCGTGCCGGATATTCCAAGCTGCCGTGCGAGATCGTGAGACTTTGCGATATGGGCATCGACTTCAGGCGCGTCCATATCTGCCTGCAACTGGTCGTAGTCCAGCCCTGCCTGCTCAGCGGCCCTTCTTATAAAGACGGCATTGGCGCGCGGCTGCGCCATCAGGGCATCGTGGAAGGCCTCGAATCCGTTCTGTTTTATCGCCGCCAGCGACGCCCGAGCCGCCAGTTCGGAGTCGGGTCCGAGAATCGGCCACTCCCTCACGATGATGCGCAAGTCCGGGTTCTCCTCTATCAATTCGAAAAGGACCGGAGCCGCGCGTCGGCAATAGGGGCAGTTGTAGTCGAAGAATTCGACAACCACGATGTCGCCCTCAGGATTGCCCATCACGCCGGTGTTTGCGTCCGCAAGCAGGAGTTCACCCACGCGCTGAATCGCAGCCCGTTGTTCGGCCTGGGCTTGTGCCTGAGCCTCTTCCTGGAAGGCCAGGAGCGTATCCACCAGAACTTCCGGGTTCTCGCGGATGGTTTGCAGGATCAAGGCTTTGATGGCCTCTTGCTCAACCTGATCGAGCGGCGTCGATTGCTGGGCCAACGAAATCGTGGGCGTGGAAATCAGCGCCCAGAGGAAGACCGCAAACACGCGAAGGGCAGTTTTGAGTATCATCTATTTTTCCCTGTCAAATCGCCGGGGGCCTTGGCCCCCGGCGATGATTGATCAGCCCTTGTCGGTCGAAGGGGTGGTTTCATCCTCGGAGTTGTTCATGGCCTCCATCATCTCGGTGCAGGCCTCCATCATCGGGCCCATTTTCTGCATCATCTTCATCATGGGCATCATGCCGTCCATGCCGGACATATCGCCGTCCATCATATTGCCGGCCATTCCGTTCTCACCGTCCATCATCTGGCCGGACGAACCGGTGTTGTCCTGGGCGAATACACTGGTGGCCAAAAGCGCGGATACGGCAGTCGCCATGCTCAGTTTCTTGATAAGTGTCATTAGTTTCTCCTTAAGGTTTCTTGAGGTTTTCGGGTTCAGTCCCTCGGCAGGCCCGGCTCTGCGGCCGTGCTCTTGTTGTCACATGATTTCGATTTGCACATCACGCAGGCACCCAGCCCGCACATCACGGCGCAGGGTGCCAGCGCCAGGATCAGCGGAGCGGCCCCGATCGCCGTCACCCAACCCCAGTTCAGGTAAAGCCCGGCACCGATGATCGTCATTGACGCGAGAATCAGGCTGCGCTGTCCAAATTGTGGCCGCCATGGGCGTGCCACCGGATTCTCAGTGTGAGATGAAGTTTCAGACATTGGTTATTCACTCCTTTCGTTGATGAGATTCTGAATCTGGGCCATGACCTCGGGACTGTCCCATTCGGCCGGCCCGACAAGCCTGCCGCGCTCGAAACCGTCGCGGTCGATCAGGATCGTGGTGGGAAGGCCCACTACGGCAAACGCTGCCATCACCCGAATGTCTTCGGCGAGGTATGTATCGAGATGACGAAGACCGATTTCGTCGTAGAAGCGGCGGACGATCTTCATTCCGGCGCGGTCGATCGACAGCGGCAGGACATGGAAGTCGCCGCCGCCCATTTTCTCCTGCAAGGCGTCGAGCGTCGGCATCTCTTCACGGCAGGGAACGCACCAGGTCGCCCAGATGTTCAGTAGGACCACCCTGCCCCGGAAATCCGCCAGCGTGAGATCGCGGCCTTTTCCATCGACGAAAGGTGGCGACAGCATCTCCCGCGGCTTTTCGTGAAGCGGCATTAATGGTCTGGCTTGAACCGGCCCCGCGACGCCGAGCGCCGCCATACCAGCCAATAACTCGCGTCGTTTCATGATCCGGCTCCTTCCTGAAGGCGCCGCACCACGGGAAGGATGTCTTCCTCCAGGGAACGACGGTCAAAGGGGCCGATATGCTTGTAGGCAATTCGGCCCTCGGCATCGATCACGAAGGTCTCGGGCAGGCCGTAAACGCCCCAATCGATGGAGACGCGCCCGTTCCGGTCGGCGCCGATGCGGGTGTAAGGGTCACCAAGCTCATCGAGAAAGCCCAATGCCTTTTCGGGACGGTCCTTGAAGTTAATGCCGAAGATCGGGACTTCACCCTGCGCCGCCAGTTCGTTCAGCAACGGCATTTCGACCCGGCACGGTACACACCAGGACGCCCAGACGTTGACCAGGGACACCTGCCCCTTCAGATCGGCCGTCGACAGGCCGTTCGGCAGGCCTTCTATCGGCGGCAGGTCGAACTCGGGCACCGCCTTGCCAATAAGCGGTGACGCTAAAGTATCGTCACCATTGAACAGCCCCCAGTAAAAGCCCGCGCCGATGAGGGCGAAGATCGCGACTGGCATCATAGTTAGTAGCCGACCCTTCCGGCGGCGGGGTTCCTCGGTCACGCTCATAAATCACCTTTGTCGTTGGCAGATACTTCCGCCTGGAATTCGCGCTGTCGATCCGGCCAGGTGCTTTTGATGTAAGAGAGAACATCGGCAATCTCGTCGTCGGTCAGAATGCCATCGTACGCCGGCATGTCGCTTTCGTAGCCGGGCACGACGGCGCCGACGCCGCCTTTGGTCACAATAAAGAGGTTCCGGTCCGAATGGTGCCAGGTATGGCCGGTTTCGTCATGTGGCGGCGCGGGCATGCGCCCATTGTCCAGACGCCGCCGCCAATCGGGCTGTCCTTCCAGATCGGCACCGTGACAGGATGCGCAATTCTCGGCATAGAGTGTCTCGCCTGCTGCGATGTCGGCTACAGTCACGGGGTCGCCAAGGAAGGTCAATCCGTCCACCGAAGCTTCGTCGCTTTCCGACTGCGCGAGGACGGCAACACCGATCGCGGTCAATGTGGCAACAGCGGCACCGATTGTTGCGGCCCGCCTCATGTCGCACTCCTGAGGTATTTCACGAGTGCGACGATGCTGAGCAGCAGAACCGCGGCGACGAGCAGGAGCAAAAGCCCTCCACCGAACATCATCACCCCCATCATCGGGCCGGTCATCATATCCATGCAGTTACTCATCGGAGTAAACGGTGATCCCGCCCTCGCCGAACGCATAGGTCTTGAGCGTACCGGTCTTTACGCGTGCCATTCCTGGCGCGTTCGAAGGCATGCCCGGCAAAGTAATGCCGGTGATGTCGGGCTTCTCCGTGACCAGCCTTTCCAGGATCTCCGAGGGTACCAATCCACTGACATAATAGCCTTCGATCTCGGCCAGATGACAGCCGAGCCCCTGCTCGGGAACGCCGACTTCGATTGAGCGCTTATCAAAATCCCGATCGTCGATGCGTGTCACCTGATAGCCGTTCTCTTCCAGATAATCGGCGTAGCTGTCGCAGCAACCGCAGCCCGGATCGCGCCAGATCGTGATCTGCTTCGTTCCGTCTGACACGTCGGTACTTGCGGGACCGGTCGCGTCTTCGGTGCTTTGTGCTGAAGTCAGCGTCGTGAAAGTGAAGGTTCCGCCGACGCCAAGTGCAGCAAGCGAAGCCAGGACATATCTTCTGTTCATGGGGTTCTCCATCATGCGACCGCGAGCGCGGCCCAGGTAGCGCCGCCATCGCGGCTGAGGTTCAGGGTGCCGTTGAGGAGGGCGGCTATGTGATTTTCGTCCCTAGGGTGAACCGCGACGGCCCTCCCCTGCCCTTTTGCCTTGTGCGTCCAGATCACGCCGCCGTCCTGCGACGCCCACACCCCCGACGGCAGTGCCGCGTAAAGTGTAGACGGTGCCGCAGGGGCACTGGCCAGTGACAGGACCGGCTCGTCCGCCGGCAGGGGTGCCTCGGCAGGTGGCGTGTCGCCCGTCACCAGCGCGTCCATCGCATTGCCGGGCTGAACGTCTTGCCAGCGGCAGAAACAGTCCGGAACACGGGTCAGGCCTTTCTCGGTTCCCGCATAGATCCAGATGCCGCCCATTCCGGTTTCGAGATCGACCGATGCCAGCGTCAGCGGGTCACGCTCGGCTGCGTCGAGCCAGGGCCTGTCCATCGCCAGGGCCCAGGTTGCGCCTGCGTCCTCGCTCTTCCAAAGGCCGTCGCCGCGGATTGCGGCATAGATCATGTCGGGGTTTCCGGCGGCCACGGCCAGCGCGGTGACCTCGCCGGAGGCAAGCCCCTCGCTTCGGGCAGCCCATGTCGTTCCGCCATCGTCGGACACGGTCACCCCTCCCCGCGCCAAACCGGCAAGGAGACGTCCGGGACGCGCAGGATGCGTGGCGATCGAGGAGACCGGGGAAGGTGTTGGCCTGTCATGCCAACTGCGACCGTCATCGGGGCTCGCCCTCAGTGTTGCGCCTGCGATCAGCAGCGTGTCGCCATCGAAGGCGAGCGTTCGAATATCGGCCGCCCCGTCGGCCGCGCGCACCGCGCCGGGCAACACGAGCACTGCAGCTGCACCCATACCCAGTGCCAGGAAGTGGCGTCTGTCCGGCTCAAAATTCAAGGTGCTGTTTGTCATTTCTTGTCCTCCTCCGGGTCTCATGCGACGCGGATCACGCCCATCATTCCCGCGGCTTGGTGTTCGAGAATGTGGCAGTGGAACATCCAGTCGCCGGGATTGTCGGCGACGAAGGCGATCTCGACCCGTTCGCGGGGCGCCATCAGCACCGTGTCCTGCCATTCACGATGCTGCGTCGGCGTACCATTTCGGCTGATCACCCGGAACGAATGGCCATGCAGATGGATCGGGTGGTCGAAGGCGGTCGCGTTGGTCATCTCGAGGATGTGACTGGCACTGCGTTCCAACGTCAGGAACGGATCGAGCACATGGCCCTCGGCGGCCTTTCCGTTGACAAACCAGATGCCGCGCCCGTCATGCATCATGCCCATCATACCGCCGCCCATCATGCCGCCACGCGGCTCGAGGCCCATTTCGCGTTCCACCATCATGCCCATCATGCCGCCGGTGAACGTCACCTCATGACGCTGCGCGGATCTCAGGTTAGGTTCCGGAATGGGGTTGGTGGGCAATGCGATCGGCCAGTCGGGTGTGGCCTCGCGCAGGGCGGTTTCAGCGTAGGTGAAATCGAGGACTCGAAAATCGTTCCCGCGGTACGCACGGTCTACAAGCTGGGCTTGTGCGCCTGGCTTGCCGGTGCAATCCAGGATCACATCGACGCGCATTGCGGGTCCAAGAACGACAACACCGTCCCGCGGCTCATGCGGTGTGACGGGTTGCCCGTCGAGCGCGATGATGCGCGGTGTATGGTCCCCGAAATCGAGTGCGAAGATCCGGGCATTCGCCGCGTTGATCAGGCGGAGGCGGATCCGTTCCCCCGATGCCACCTCGAGTGTTTCCGGCACGTGACCGTTGATCGTCACAGTGTTCCCGAGGCGGCCAGCGTGGCTTAAGTCATGGGCATTGCCGAAATCATCCGAAATCGATGCGTCCTCGGCCAGACGCCAGTCGTCCAGGACCCAAGTAACATCGCGGTCGACCCGAGGTGGATTGGCCTCCTCGACGATAAGGGGACCGTAGAGACCGCGCCCGACCTGCTCGAAGCTGCGCTGATGTGGGTGATACCAGAAGGTGCCGGCATCGACTGCATCGAATTCGTAGACGAACTTGTCGCCCGGGGCGATCGGTCCCTGTGTCAAGTGCGGCACCCCGTCCATTGCGTTGGGAAGCCGGATGCCATGCCAATGCACAGTGGTTTCCTCCGCAAGGTCATTCATAACCTCGACCTGAAGGCGATCACCTTGTCGAATGCGGATCTCCGGGCCCGGGACCTTACCGTTGTAGCACCAGGCCGCAGTGTCCGGATGTGGCTCGGGAACAAGCCGTGTGCTTCCCGGTGCGGCCCGGAGTGAGAATTTCCGGGTGGCGGCTTCTGCCATCCTCGGAAAAGGCAGGGTGGCGGACATCACACCCGCGAGCGACGACGCGACAAAGGCGCGGCGCGTGACGGTAGTTTTGTAGTTGAAAGACATCGGACTGGGGCTCTCTGATAATTCGGTCCTCCGCCGGAGCCAAAGCGGCAACTGCGGTTGGGGAATACCCGCAGCGCGAAGCAGCATGGCTCCGGCGTCACGGCATGACACTGCGGCTGCGAAGCCGCGGCGCGTGTCAGTTCAGAGAAGGAATCTTGGAGGCTGTTTGGCAGGTGGGCTGATCAGACCGCGAAAATCCCGCGCGATCGGCAGTCCATGGGCGCTCGAAACTGCAATTAGACCAAATTCCGCCGAGGCTCCCACCAGCGCGACGGCGGTCGCCGAGTTGCACACGAAATCGCAAGCGATGCCTGAGGGTCCCGCCGAACCATCGCACGCCTCACAGTCGGCACCTGGCATTTCAGCTCCGGCTGCGATCATTTCAGATGCCATTCTGGCCGAACCGGCCGCATGCACAACCGAGCTTGCCGCGAAGGCGGCAAGGACGGCTATCATGATGAGGCGGGCGACAAAGTGCATGCGGCTAATTTACCAGTGTTCAGAGGGTTGTTCCAGCGGGATGTTTTCGCGTCCCCGCGAGGTCGGAAGGCGTCAGATCATCCATTATCGGGCAGTCGGGACGATCATCGCCATGACACCGAACAACGAGATCACGAAGCGTCGCGCTAAGCGCCTGCAACTCCTCGATTTTTTGATCCACCCGCGCGAGGTGACTTTGGGCGATCGCCTTGACGTCGGCGCTGGACCGCTCGCGGTCCTCGTACAATGACAACAGCGTGCGACATTCCTCGATGCCGAAACCCAACGACCGCGCCCGGCCGAGAAACGCCAGCTTGTGCAGATCCTGAACAGCAAAATCGCGGTACCCGTTTTCACGCCGCGACGGTTGCACGAGTCCGATATCCTCGTAATACCGGATTGTTTTTGCGGGCAAACCGCTCTGTTCCGAAACATTTCCAATGTTCATAGCTGGCAACCCTCTCCTTGAAACACCAGATAGTCCTTCCACCTACTGGAAGGTCAAGGACGCTTGGCAATCTTTTTGTGACGCCCCTTCAAAAAATGAACCTGTCCCAACTCCCATAGTGTTCCTCGCTGCGCTTCCCACGCGACAGGCTGAGCGCGATGAGAGCGATCCCGGCGAGGATACCGACAAGGCTGCCTGCCACCGTGCCTCCGCCCAGGAACCAAGGCGCGACAATGAGCCAGAGGCCGAAGAGGATGTTAAGGAACCGCAACGGGCGCGCGACCTCGGCCCAGGCGATGACCGCAGTGGTCAGGACCAGTGCGCCCAGCAGGTGATCGCTGTTCGCCATGGCCGCTTCATTGCCAAAGATCGCGCGCGACAACATCAGGAAGACCCCGATCGCAGCACTCAGCCCGAGTGTCCATGGTACGGTGACGCCGCGTGCGCTTTGTCGAAAGATCTGCATCGGTCGCGCGTCGAAGCTCATTTCGCCCCCCGTTGTGCCACCGGGCAGAGCATCGCCCCTGAAGAACGCGCGCCAGAACGGTCTGCCCCGGCGCGTATTCCAGACCATGAACTGCACCATCGCGACGATTTCATCGAGCGAGAACGGGATCATGATCAGCATGGCCAGCGCCGCCATCAGGCAGATCGTGCAATAGGTGCCGATGGCAATCGGCTGAATGATGATGAAATAGATGCTGATCACGCCAAGCGGCCCGACAACGATGCCGAAAAGTGCGACCATCCAGGGCATCGTGCGCCAGCGCAGGCGGCTGCCCATCACGCCCATCATGATCTCAAACATATAACTCATTGCGCCAAGGCCGCCGTCGGCAATGGGCCAGGCTTTCGAGACATCGGAGGTGATGATGTATTCGGTGCCATTCAGCGCGACCGGCGATGAAAAGAACGGCTCCCACACGCCGTCTACATGGCCGAGCTGGTAGGCCGACAGGATGCGCGACAGGATGAAGCCCACGACACCGAGCGCGATGATCGGCAGGCGCTGGACATAGGTGGAGGGGCAGTAGGTCCAGCCGGGCGGGATATCGGTATCGTCCATCATCCCCTCGCGCGACATGCCCGGCATCATCGGGATCAGGATTGTCAGCGCGACCACCAGCGCGCCGATCAGCGTGTCGTTGGCATAGACGGCCGCGTCCGGCGTCCAGAACACCAGCGGCGCGGCCAGCAGCCAGACGCCGAGCGCGGCATTCACCCATTGCGCCCAGCCGTTACCATGGCGCAGCGACAGGGCGGCAAAGACCATGATGGCAAGTCCGGTGAAGACATTGTTCCACGCGGTCAGCCAACTGCGTGTAGCGGCGGACCACAGCCCGCGATCCTCCGTCACGCGCTGGACCGCCGCGCTGAATTCGGTCTGATCGAAGGTGCCGAAAACCGATGGCGCGGTGGCCAACCACAGGCCGAGCGCCATGACCAGCCAATGCACCCAGAGCATAGAAAAATGCATCTGCCGCATGTGTTGATCATGCTCGCGCCGATCCGCGTTCGCCTCGGCCTCCGTCGGTGCATGCTCTGCAGCCTCTTCCGCCACGGCGTTTTCGACCTTGGCCGCCGAGACCCGTGCGGCGTTCAGCCCGTTCGCTTCGTACCATTCGTAGGGATCGTCCTTCAGGCGCTGAAGGATGCCCGGCATGTCGTCGCGCAGACTGTGTTCAGGCGTCCAGTCCAAGTGCTTTTTCGCCGCCGAAAGGTCTAGCTCGTAGTGATCGCTGGAAATATCGACCATCCATGCCCTGATGAAGGCATCCTCCCCAAATACCTTGTTTTCCGTCCAGGCGCCGAGCTTGGCCAGTTGGGACGGCACGTTCGAGGTGATCCAGTCCTCGCCATGCAGCTCGCGCCCGATCAGGCGCTGCAACTCGCCGAAGGGTATCGGGTCGGCCTCGCCCAGTAGCACCGGAAAAACGTCCGGCAGCTTGACGCGCCGATCAACGATACGTTCCACCGCGTCTAGAAAATCGTCGAGATGCAGGAACGCCTGCCCGCGCGACAGATCGCCAGGATAAACCTTGCCGCTGAATCGTCGTTCGTGAATGCGGGCGATCTGGTGGGTCAGAAAAGTCGACTGCCCGTTGTCATCGTAGATACCGGCGGGGCGCATCAGCACGAGTTTCTCGTCGCCCCTTACCTCGCGCAGTACCTTCTCCGTGCGCACCTTCGATGCGCGGTAAGGAAACCTAGGATCGAGAGGATGATCCTCGTCTATCGGCTCCCCCGGCTCGGTCGGCGCATGGGCAAGCATGGTGGAAGCGAAGACGAACTGTTCAAGCTCAAACCCCTGAAGACCCTTCAGCAGCCGTTTCGAGCCTTCGACTGTAACGGCATCATACGCCGGATCATCCTCGCCGCTGAGATCGAAATAGCCCGCAAGGTGAATGCAGGCGGAAATCCTGTCGCCGTAAGCCAGCCGCACACGATCAAGCGCGGTATCGACACTTGCCTGATCGGTGATGTCGAAACAGACGCACTCGGCCTGATGCGGCGGATGGGGCGGCGAATACCGGTCAAGTCCGACGACGCGGTAGGACCCGTGCAGCCGTCGCACCACCGCGGCCCCGAGATACCCGCTCGACCCGGTAACTATAACGACCGGCTTGCTTTCATCTGCCATGGCGACGCTCCGGCCTTCCGCTACGTACGCAGGTATTTCACCAGCGCAATAACTGCGAGAATCAGCACCACGATGACAAGGAGCCAGACAAGTCCCATTCCAATCATCATACCGCCGCCCATCATTCCACCATCCATCATGATCTTCTTCCTTCTCTCAATTGCTAAGCGTTCAACTAAGTCATCCGCATTTGGTTTCAATTTCCAGCGCTGGAAGGTTGGAGGCCGCGGTTGCGATTGAAATGTTCAATGAAGAAAAAAGCTTCTATTGGCCTTCCTGCTACGAACGCGGACTTCGTCGCGTTATTCTCGCAGCGGGATGGCTTCACAAACGACATTGTATCCGTTTGTAAAGTTGACCAACCGGGAGATGCAGCCATAGAGGTGCTTCGGATTTCGATCTCGGGACAAGGGTGGAAGCGAGCCAAAAGATGATGCGAACCACGTTGCGCCTATTCTTCCTTCTCATGGCTTGCCTTTGGGCCTCCATGGGCTTTGCTGCATCGAGCGATACCTACGAGAATTCAACAATCACGGCCCGGCTCATCTCCGTTGAAAATGGGGTCGCGGAAACCTCCAGAACCCTTTCCCTTGGCCTGGATGTCGAGCTGGCCGAGGGCTGGAAAGCCTATTGGCGTTCGCCCGGCGAGGTGGGTCTGCCGCCTGAAATTTCATGGGATGGATCGGAAAATCTGGTGAGCGCACAGATGCTCTGGCCCGCGCCTGAGCGCTTCACGGCATTCGGCATCGAGAATTTTGGCTACAAGACCCGTGTCGTCCTGCCCATTCAGGCAGTTCTCGAAACTGCGGGCCAGTCCGCAACATTGCAGGCGCGTGTTTCATTGCTGGCGTGCTCGACTGTCTGTGTGCCGCATGATTTCGATCTCGCACTGACAATTCCGGCGGGCACCGGGATTGACGCGAAGGCGGCGGGCCTGATTTCGGAGTATGCCCAGCGGGTGCCGCTTGGTCCCGAAGAGAGCGACATCATTGTCGAAACGGCGGTGATCGCGGATGATGCGCTTTATGTGACGGCGCGCAGTGCGAATGCCTTTGTGAAGCCGGATATCTTTCCGGAACTGGGGCCGGAATTCACCTTTGGCAAACCGGACATCCGAACCGATGATGCGGGAACAGCCCTTTGGGCCAAGCTGCCTCTTCTCGCGCAAGGGGAGGATCCGCCGCCCCTGCAACTGACTTTGACCGATGGATCACGCGCGGTGACAGCGCAGCCCGCTTGGTCAGACCGCATCCCGGGTGCACCATTCGAGGTTATGGCGAACCTGCCGGATCTGACGCAAATCCTGGCGATTGCGGCCTTTGCCTTTCTTGGCGGTCTGATCCTGAATGTCATGCCCTGTGTTCTGCCTGTCCTGTCCATCAAGCTGACATCGGTTCTCAATCATGGAAACAAGCCAGCGCACGAGGTCCGGAATGGGTTCCTGATGTCGGCGCTTGGCGTTCTGGTGTTCATGTGGGCCCTCGCCGCAATCATTCTGGTTCTGCAATCCGTCGGCGTCACCGTTGGGTGGGGCCTGCAATTCCAAAGCCCTGTTTTCCTGACCGTCATGTTTCTGGTGCTTGCCGTGTTCTCTGCCAATCTGTTCGGGGTGTTCGAAGTTTCATTGCCCTCCGGGTTGCAGTCACGGCTGGCCAGATCAAGCGGTCGCGACGGGTATGGCGGAGATTTTGCAACAGGCGCCTTCGCGGCGGTGCTGGCCACGCCCTGCTCGGCCCCGTTTTTGGGGACAGCGGTTGCCTTTGCCCTGTCCGGGCGCCCGATTGATGTCATTCTCGTTTTCACGGCTCTGGGGCTTGGGCTCTCCCTGCCCTATCTGGTTCTGGCGGGGAAGCCTGGTCTGGTCCGGTTGTTGCCCAGGCCGGGACGTTGGATGGTTGTCGTCAAATGGGTGCTTGCCGGTCTTCTGGCCGGGACCGCGATCTGGCTGCTCTGGGTACTGATAGGGGTGGCGGGTGGCCGGGTGGCCATGACCGTGCTGCTTATGACGAGCCTTTTCATTCTTCTCGCAACAATACGTTTGCCGGGCAGATTGACGCGCCCGACAGCGCTGGTGGTGGTTGCTGTTCTCAGCCTTCTGGTGCCGACGGCGCTGACAATCCCGCCGCAGACGAGAGCGGTGGGCCAGGACTGGGTCGCGTTCGATCGCTCCGAGATACCGAAACTGGTGTCGCAGGGAAAAACCGTCTTTGTCGACGTGACCGCAGACTGGTGCCTGACGTGCAAGGCCAACAAGACGCTGGTGCTGGACCGTGCGCCCGTGGTCGACCAACTGCGGGGTGATAATGTCGTTGCGATGCGGGCAGACTGGACTAGGCCCAGCACTGACATTTCCCGGTATCTGGAAAGCCACAACAGGTTTGGCATCCCGTTCAACATCGTCTACGGGCCAAACGCGCCAGACGGGATCATCCTGTCCGAGGTTCTGACGTCCGAAGCCGTTCTCGACGCGCTGAGCAGGGCCGCACTTGGCGACCCTGTGACCGCTTTGAAAACGGATGGTTAGGCCTAAAAGAGGCCCATCGCACGCGCCGACATCCAGACGCCCATGAATATCATCATCAGGTTTTCGGTCAGGGACACGAAACCCAGCGGCACGTTTGAACCGCCGCCCACGCAGGCGCACTTGATCTCGCGCTTATCGATGTAGACGGCCTTGAAAACTGAAGCCGCTCCGACCGTACCGATGAACAGTGCAACAGGCGCGCTGATCCAGACCAAGGCACCGGCGACCATGAGAATACCGGCAAGTGCTTCGCCGAAGGGATAGACATAGCCATAGCGCACCCATTTCTGGGCAAGCAGATCGTAGTTCAGAAACATCGTGGAAAACGTCTCGACGTCCTGCAGTTTTTGAACAGCAAGAAAGCTCATCGAGATCGCGATGAACCACTCGAATGCCCGCAGCGTCAGGATCGAACCGTAAAACGCCCAACTGAGACCAAGCGCCATAAGGAATGCGACCGCGAATATCGCAATGACGGGTTGATAAGTCGTCTCGTCGTCATCCTTTACGTCCTGGCCGAAAAATTCCCTCAGCGCGTCATAGCCACCAATTCTTTCATTGCCGATAAAGGTCTGCGGAGTCGTTTCGACACCGTGTTCTTCCATGAAAGCATCCGTTTCCTCGCGGGTGTTCAGAGGCCAGTCCTCAATCGAATACCCCTCCCGCTCAAGCAGGTCCTTCGATTTTCAGCCCATAGGGACAAACATGCTCCTCCATCACCATTCGGTACAAAACCGCCGTCTTCGGGGTGGATTTTGCCTCTCTCGTCATGACGCGTTCCTTTAAATCCTTTAACCGTTGCAGGTCCAATACCCGGTAAATCCGACAGTCAGAGGCGTCTCTCCCGTCAATTCAAACAGCAGGGTGGCGTCTTCACCGTCCGCGTCACCCGGCGCCAGCGTGAATTGGCCACCATCGGCAGACAGGACGCCACCGGACGTCACTGTGTCTTGCGACGTGAAGTTGACCAGCGATCCGGATATCTTGGCGACGCCGTTCCCCGCCCCGTCCGTGACCAGAATGGGATCGGCGTTCACGGCGCGAATGAAACGGCATTGTCCGTCGGACCCCAGTGCGCGTGTTATTTCTTCGGCTTTGAGCGGTGCAGGACGGATTCCGGCAATCACCGGGGTTGCAATCGCTTCTTGAAGCCCCTCCATTTCAGCCGGACCGTCCGCTTCACCAAGTGGCCATTCAGGACCGGCTTCGCCATTTGCCTCAATGTCATCTATGAGGAAACGCATTTCGGAAATTTCGCGATTTTGCGCCGTCACGATTTCCGAAGCCAGAGCCTTGACCCGTGGATCTGTCAGCTCGGCCCGTTCGCTTGTCATGATCGCGATGGAGTGGTGCGGGATCATCGCGCTCATCCAGCTTTCGTCCTGAATGGTCTCCTGGCTTCTCACGAGCCAGAGCGCGCCGGCAAACATCACGACAGACCCGAGAAAGATCGCGGCGTTGACGCCCTTGTTCTTGTACATGTTCAACATGAAAAGGGTAAACGGTGTCGCCACCCCACATTGCCGACGGGATCAGCCATTGCGAGTTGATACGCATCCAAAGAAAAGGAGTGCGTTTCGCAATGTTCGCAAAGAGTTCGTTCCTCACGGCGCTTGGTGT
>Ga0189287_100241_pt1 | contig 20666 bp, 20 predicted proteins | sample UW86minimetaG_FD_130319 | JGI IMG/M metagenome (GOLD analysis project Ga0189287, IMG submission 130319) | Marine microbial communities from the Costa Rica Dome - UW86 mini metaG | ecosystem: Environmental > Aquatic > Marine > Oceanic > Photic zone | place: Costa Rica: the Eastern Pacific... | reverse complement strand
GTCAGAACCACCTTCGCCCCCAGCATCCGCATCAGCCGCCGCCGCTCGATCGAGAAGCTTTCGGCCATCGTCACCACCAGCGGGTAGCCCTTCGCTGCACAGACCATCGCCAGCCCGATGCCGGTATTGCCGCTCGTGGCCTCCACCACCGTCTGGCCGGGCTTGAGCGTGCCGTCCTTCTCCGCCGCCTCGATGATCGAGATCGCCAGCCGGTCCTTGACCGACGCCGCCGGGTTGAACGCCTCGGCCTTCACGTAGACCTCCACCCCCTCGGGCGCGAGGTTGTTGACCCGGATCACCGGCGTATCGCCGATCGTGTCCACCACGCTGTCATAGAGCTTGCCGCGCCCCTTCGTCGTCCGCGTTCCGTCCTTGGCCATGATCGCCTCCATCTGGGAAATTGCCGTCTCAATCGCCCGCAGCCTAGCACGCCACGGCCCGCCATGCTGCCTTTTCTCCGCTCCCGGACCGGAACAGCGTTCCGTGCAACCACGCACAGAGACGGATCGTATTCCGGCAATTGCGCAGCGCCCGGGCGGCGGCCTATCTTCCCCGTCAACAGATCACCGAAAGGCCCCCACGCCATGACAGCCCCTGTCCACCCCGCCGCCCGCATCGGCCACGTCCACCTCAAGGTGGCCGACCTCGAACGCGCCATCGGCTTCTATGCCGGCGTCCTCGGCTTCGAGCTGCAACAGCGCTTCGGCCGCTCCGCCGCCTTCCTCTCGGCCGGCGGCTACCACCACCATATCGGCCTCAACACCTGGGAAAGCGCGGGCGGCACGCCCCCGCCGCCGGGCCATACCGGCCTCTACCACACCGCCTTCCTCTACCCCGACCGCGCGCAGTTGGGCGACGCGCTCCGCCGCGTGGTCGAGGCGGGCATCCCGCTGACCGGCGCCGCCGACCACGGGGTGAGCGAGGCGATCTACCTCAACGATCCCGACGGCAACGGCGTCGAGCTCTACCGCGACCGGCCCGAGGCCGAATGGCCCCGCGACGCCCAGGGCAACCTCGCCATGTCCAACGCGCCGCTCGACCTCGAGGCATTGCTGGCCGAGGCGCCCTGACCCGCCTTGCATTGAGAAACGGCCCCCCCGGCCCTATCTCGAACGGCATGAGCCCAGAAGGACCAGACCCCGCCCCCGACCTGACCCCAACCCCCAAACCCGACCGCACGGACCACATCGCCCGGGCTGTGGCCCGGGCCGGCGACGCCACCCATTTCGTGCCCGCCGAGTCCGGCTATCTCGAGGTGCCCGTGGTCGAGCTCGACCAGCGGCACCTCGTCTACCGCGCCGACAACGGCCGCGTCCTGTCGGAACTCACCGACGCCGCCCGGGCCCGCGACACCCCGCTCGACACCCTCAAGTCGAACGCCGACACCGGCGACATCCAGCACCTCCTGCATGACCTCCTGATCGACAAGGCCCGCGACCCCGGCGGCCCGATCTATGCCGAGCTCGAACGCTTCGGCCGCCAGACCGATCCCCTCCTGATCCGCGAGGACGGCACCGTGCTCAACGGCAACCGCCGCCTCGCCTCCATGCGCCAGCTTATCGCCACCGACCCCGACCGCTACGGCGGCTTCTCCACCGTCCGCGCCGCCGTCCTCCCCGAGGGGCTCACCGAACAGGAGATCGAGTTCATCGAGGCCGCCCTCCAGATGGCCCCCGACCTCAAGCTCGATTACGGCTGGATCAACCGCCGCCTCAAGCTGCGCCAGCACGCCGCCGACATGGGCCCCGACCGCGTGGTCGCGGCCTACCGCTTCCCCGGCCCCGACGCGATCGACCGCGAACTGGCCGAGCTTGCCCTCGCCGAGGACTACCTCGACTGGGCGGGCGAGCCCGGTCGCTTCCAGCGCCTCGCCACGCAGGAGGAAACCTTCACCGCCCTCCAGGCCCAGCTCGCCTCGGTCCAGCAGCCCCACCTCGCCAAGATCTGGCGCCACATCGGCTTCGCCATGGTCCGCGCCCGCGACACGCTCGACCGCAACATCCTCCACTACTTCCCCTTCACCGACCCGGTGCCGCCCGTCACCCGCAACTGGGTGCCCCGCTCGCTGGCCGAGGATAACGGCATCGCCGAGCGCCAGCCCGAGGGCGAGAACCGCCCCCTCGACAAGCCCGGCGCCAACCGCCTCCTGCCGCTGGTCAGCGACCCGGCCAGGGCCGAGAATACCGCCCTCGCCGCGATGGCCCTGATGGACACGCTCAAGGGCAACCAGGACCGCCTCCTGGGCTTCACCCGGCTCCACAACCTCCTGCGCAGCGCCAACAAGACGCTGGAGGGCATGAAAGTCGACGAGCTGACCGAGGAACAACGCCGCGCCATCCGCGCCCAGCTTGCCGCGATCCAGCAATATACCGGCGCCGTCACCCCCGACGACGAGGCCCGCTACCACGCCGACGCGCAGGGCCCCGGCGTCCGCTCGACGGTGCGCAAGACGTGGAAACGGGCCCGCCGCCTGATGGAATAGCACCGCCGGGATTGTTCCCCGCCCCCTATCCCACCCCGGTGTGATTGAACCGCGCCGCGCCCCCATGGTAGCGCGGGTCATGGTCCGGCTACGGCTCGGCTCGACGCTCGGAAAGGCAAAGCGGCGTGCAACGCCGGCCCCCCGGCCGTCAGGGCCCCGCCAGCGGCCCCGAAAGCAATAGCTACCCCGGACGGCGTCAATTCCCGGCGCCTTTCGGACAATCTTCAAACCAGGCATTGAACAAGAGCAGCGACTTTCCCCGACCAACTTTCAGTGCCGCTCATTCCATGGGAGCCCAGACATCATGAAAACCAAACTGACTCATGCCATCGCCGCCGCGTTGCTGTTGGCCGGTATCAGCGGGAAGGCCACCGCCCAGGCAAGCGGGCCCCAGATCAAGTGGCAGCGCGAGGTCAACCTCACCGTCGGCCAGTCCATGGTCGTCTACGGCTTCCGCGGCGATTGCGGCAGCTACCCGGCGAGCAACTCGATCCGCGTTCCGGCCACGTCGACCGGCAATTTCACCCTCGGCCGCAAGGGCTGGCGCAACAGCGGGAACTGCAACGGCCCCACCCCGGCGGTCGAGCTCATCTTCAACGCCACCACCCCCGGCCGCGAAACGGTCAGGATCCAGGGCGACCCGGTGCGCATCAGGGTTTCGCAATAATACCCCGCCCTCGGGCTGAACGCTGAAGGTCGGAGGCGGCGCGCCGGGAAAACGGAGCCCGCCCCCGATCACCTGCCCGCGCAGTGTGGAAGACAAACGGCGCCCCACGCGCTACACCAAGGCGGCACCAACGCGGAGACCGCCATGACCACCCCGGAAACCCCCTTGCAGGCGGGCTTCACCATGCCCGCAGAATGGGCGCCCCACGCCCGCACCTGGATGATGTGGCCCTGCCGCGCCGAGGTCTGGGCCGACATGGACGCCACTCGCCGCAACTACGCCGACGTGGCCCATGCCATCCGCGAGTTCGAACCGGTCACCATGCTCGTCCGGCCCGAGGACGAATCCGGCGCCCGCGCCCTCCTCGGGTCCGACATCGACCTCCTGCCCCACCCCATCGACGACAGCTGGGCGCGCGATGCCGGCCCCTGCTTCCTCACAGACGCCACAGGCCAACGCGCCGGCACCAGCTTCCGCTTCAACGCCTGGGGCGGCAAGTACGCGCCCTACGACGGCGACGACAGCGCCTCCGACGCCATCCTCGCCGCCGCCGGCGTCCGCGCCTTCACGTCGCAACTCATCGCCGAGGGCGGCGGCATCACCACCGACGGCGAAGGCACCATCATCACCACCCGCAGCTGCTTTCCCAACGCCAACCGCAACCCCGGCTGGACACTCGAGCAGATCGAAACCGAACTGAAGGAGATGCTGGGCGCCGAGAAGGTCATCTGGCTCCCCGGCAACACGGAAGAAACCGAAACCGACGGCCATGTCGACGGCATCGCCATGTTCCTCGCCCCCGGCCTGCTGATGGTGCAGGGCAACGACCGCCCCGACCACCACTGGCGCCACATCCACGCCGCCAACCTCGCGGCCCTCGACGGCCAGACCGACGCGAAGGGCCGCCCGCTGAAACTCGTCCACTGCCCCGACGCCTTCGATTACGTGACCGACAGCGACAATTTCTGCGATTCCTACGTGAACGCCTATATCTGCAACGGCGCCGTCATCGTCCCGCAATACAACCTGCCCGAAGACGGGCGGGTGCGCGAACTCTTCGAGGAACACCTCCCCAACCACGACGTCCGCATGGTCGATATCACCACGCTCGCCACCGGCGGCGGCGGCATCCACTGCATCACCCAACAGGAACCCGCAACACCCCGAAATCTTTAAAAGATTTCGTCCCGCATTCTTTTAAAGAATGCGCCACCTCACCCCGGCAACGTCACCACCAGCGCCCCGCGCTCCGTCGCCACCACCGTGTGCTCATACTGCACCGCCGGCGCCGCGGGCTCGGCATACAGTGTCCAGCCGTCGCCGCGCTCCTCGGCCCACAGCCCGCCGGTCGACAGGAACGGCTCCACCGTGAACACCATTCCCTTGTCGATCCGACGCCGCTCTCCCTTCACCGCCCATGTGGGGATCGTCTCGGGATACTCGTGCAACGACCGCCCCACCCCGTGACTCGCAAGGTTGCGGATCAGCGTATAGCCCCGCTTCGACGAGAACGCCTCGATCGCCCGCCCGATCCCCGCCAGCGGCCGCCCCGCGCCCACCTGCGCGATACCGATCTGCATCGCCCGCCTCCCGTCCCGGCACAGCCGGTCGAGCGATGCCGCCACCGGTTTCACGCGAAAGGTTGCGCCTGTATCGGCGAAATACCCGTCTTTCGAGGCCGAGACGTCGATATTCACCAGATCGCCCGCCGCGATCACCCGCTCGCCGGGGATACCATGGGCGATCTCCTCGTTGACGCTGATGCAGGTGGCGCCCGGAAAGCCATAAACCGCCTCCGGCGCGGGCTCGGCGCCATGGGCGTCGAGATAATCGCGCCCGATCAAGTCCAGCTCCGCCGTGGTCATCCCCGGCTCCATCGCCTTCGCCATGGCCTGCATGGTGTTGGCGACGATCCGGCCGATGACCCGCAGGCCGTCCAGCTCGTCTTCATGGGTAATGGTCATGGCCCGGCCCTCCGTCGCGTTGTCGAAATCGCGGGCCGCTCACCCGTAACGCTTCCACGTCTCCATCTCGATCGCCTTGCGCATCTCCAGACCTGAAATCTCGGTCTGGATCGCCCGCCGCTCCTCCGGATCGCTTGCCGCCGCCAGCCGCGCCCTCGCCTCTTCGATCTTCCGCCGCAGCTCGGAAAACGGCGTCATCGCCCCGCTCTCCGCATAGACATGCGCGAACGGGTCGGCGTTCAGGCTGCTTTCGGCAATCGGCTTGCCGGCCCCTTTCAGATCGTCGAGGTCGCCATTCTCCTGCGCCCGCCGGAAGGCCGCTTCGATGAGAGAGTTGAACATGGTCCAGGGCCTTTCATGGCTGGGTTCGCTGAACAGATAGGCACCCGCCCCGCCCGGCTCAAGCGCCCGCGACACTCTGCGCGGCCGCCTTACCCGCCCCGGCCCAGCCGGAAATCCGTCCATAGCGGGTAATGGTCCGACGGCCACGTCTCGCCCACCTGCGCGGTGCCCGTCCCCGTCCGTCCCAGCGGCACGGCGCGGTCGTCGTGCAGCATGTGGTCGATCGCCCCGAACAGGTGCAGCCCCTCGTTGAAATGAAACGTCGCCCCCCGCTGGCTGGCCCGCTGGAAGCCGCCCTCGTAGAAAATCCTCAGCGCCCGCGAATTCCGCCGCGCGTTGAAATCCCCCACCACCAGCACCGCGTCGCCCCGCGCCCGGGCCACCTCCGCCATCTGCAGCACCCGCTCGGCCGAACGCAGCCGCTGCGTCGTGTCGATGAAATGGAAATGCACGTTGAACACCGTCACCGCCCGCCCGCTCTCCCGGTGCCGAAGCCGCGCCCATGTCACCGCGTCCGGATACCCGGCAATCGCCCGGATCGAGCGGAACCGCGCATCCGGCCGCGAGAAGAAGGCGAACCCGTCATCCAGCAGCCGGAACGCCCCCGGCCGGTAGAAGATCGGCTGGCCCACCTCCACGCCGCGGCCGAAATCCGTGGCGGCAACCCGGTACTCCGGCAACGCCCCCAGCAGCCACGCCTCCCATGCATCCGCCCCGGCGCCCTGCCCGCGCGTCTCCAGTTCCTGGAAGGTAACGATATCCGCCCCGATCTGGCGCACCTGCGCCACCAGCGGCCCGCGCCGCTTCTGCCATTCCGACAGGCCCCACTCGTCCCCCGGCCCGGCATCGAGGTCGAGGTAATGCACGTTATAGGTCGCCATCCGGAAATCCGCCCGCGCCGGCACCGCGCCCGCCACCTGCGGTGGCGCCCCGGCACAGCCCGCCAGCCACGCAAGCCCGAGCACACCCAGCCACCATCCAAGGCCCGCACGGGCCCCCGCCACTCGTCCCATCGATCACCCTTCGCGCGCCCGGCCTGCCGCCGGAACCTCGCCATGACCAATACCCGCCCGGCGCCCGGCCTGTCACCCGCTTTCGCGCCCCGCCCCCTCTGGACGCCACCGCGCGCCCGGCCTAACCTGCCCCCGAATTGACGAGGGGAGAGTGCGCCATGCCCACAGGCACCAACATCAAGACCTATTTCAACGGCACCTGGCACGACGCCGACATCGCCGTGATGAACGCCGCCGATCACGGAATGTGGCTGGGCTCCAACGTGTTCGACGGCGCCCGCCTCGCCCACGGCCTCACCCCCGATCTCGACAAGCACTGCGCCCGCGTCAACGCCTCCGCCGAGGCCCTGATGGTCACCCCCACCGTCACCACCGAGGAAATGGTCGAGATCGTTCACGAGGGGCTGAAAATGTACCCGAAAGACACCGCCGTCTACATCCGCCCGATGTACTGGGCGATCGATGGCGGCATGTCCGCCATCGTGCCGAAAGACGACAGCCGCACCGGCTTTGCCATCTCGCTCGAGGAAATCCCGATGGCCGCCCCCGACGCCTCCGCCACCCTCACCCGCACCCGCTTCCGCCGCCCGGTGCTCGAGGATGCGGTCGTCAACGCCAAGGCCGCCTGCCTCTACCCCAACAACGCCCGCATGCTGGCCGAGGCCCGCGACAAGGGCTTCACCAACGCGCTCGTCGCCGACGCCCTCGGCAACGTCGCCGAGGCCGCCACCGCCAATGTCTTCGCCGTCAAGGATGGCGAGGTCTTCACGCCGGTGCCCAACGGCACGTTCCTCTCGGGCATCACCCGCGCGCGGCACATCACCAACCTCCGCGCCGATGGCGTCACCGTCCACGAAACCGTCATGTCCTTCGACGACTTCCACGATGCCGACGAGATCTTCCTCTCCGGCAACATGATGAAAGTCACCCCCATCACCGCCTTCGACGACACCAGCTACCAGGTCGGCCCGGTCACCCGCCGCGTGCGCGACATGTACTGGGACTGGGCGGCCTCGGCCTGACATCCATGAGCACCGATCCCCTCCTTCAGCCCTATACCCTCAAGCACCTGACGCTGAAGAACCGGCTGATGGTCTCCAGCCACGAGCCCGCCTATACCGAGGACGGGATGCCCAAGGACCGCTACCGCGCCTACCACGTGGAACGCGCGAAGGGCGGCCTCGCCCTCACCATGACGGCGGGCTCGGCGGTGGTCTCCCCCGACAGCCCCCCGGCCTTCGGCAACATCCTCGCCTATGACGACGCCGTCGTGGGCTGGATGCGGAAACTCACCGACGAATGCCACGATCACGGCTGCGCGGTGATGATCCAGCTCACCCATCTCGGCCGCCGCGCCCGCTGGGACACCGGCGATTGGCTCCCCACCATCGGCGCCGGCCCCTCCCGCGAACCGGCCCACCGCGCCTTCCCCAAACTGGCCGAGGACTGGGATATCGCCCGCATCGTCGAGGACTATGCCGACGCCACCGAACGCATGAAGGCCGCCGGCCTCGATGGCGTCGAATACGAATGCTACGGCCACCTGCCGGATCAGTTCCTCAGCCCGCTCACCAACGCCCTCACCGGCCCCTATGGCGGCGATTTCGAGAACCGCCTGCGCTTCGCCACCGAAGTCCTCACCGCCTGCCGCAAGCGGGTGGGCGACGATTTCATCCTCGGCATCCGCTACGTCGCCGACGAAAGCGAACCCGGCGGCATCCCGGTCGAGGAAGGCGTCACCTTCGCCCGCCGCCTCAAGGACGCAGGCCTCATCGACTTCATCAACATCATCAAGGGCCGCATCCACACCGACGCGGCATTGGCCGACGTCATCCCCGTCCAGGGCATGCGCTCCGCGCCTCACTTGGATTTCGCCGGCCGCATCCGGCACGAGGTGGGCCTGCCTGCCTTCCACGCCGCCAAGATCGCCGATGTCGCCACCGCCCGCCACGCCGTCGCCACCGGTCAGCTCGACATGGTCGGCATGACCCGCGCCCACATGGCCGACCCGCATATCGTCCGCAAGATCACCGAGAACCGCGAAGACGATATCCGCCCTTGCGTCGGCGCCACCTACTGCCTCGGCCGCGCCTATTACGGCGAGGCCGCGCTCTGCGTCCACAACCCGTCCACGGGCCGCGAAACCTTCCTCCCACACGAGATCGCCAAGACCGACGCACCGAAAACCATCGCCATCGTCGGCGCCGGCCCCGGCGGGCTCGAGGCCGCCCGCGTCGCCGCCGAACGCGGCCATACCGTCACCGTCTTCGAAGCCGCCGACCAGCCCGGCGGCCAGGTCCGCCTGACGGCCCAGACCAAAAGCCGCGCCGACATGATCGGCCTGGTCGACTGGCGCGTCGCCCAGTGCGAGAAGCTGGGCGTCACCTTCCGCTACAACACCTATGCCGAGGCGGACGACATCCTCGCCCTCTCCCCCGATATCGTCGTCCTCGCCACCGGCGGGCTCGCCAACACCGATATCGTGAAACACGGGCAAGACCTCGCCGTCACCACGTGGGATATCCTCTCGGGCGATGCCAAGCCGGGCGAGAACGTCCTGATCTACGACGAGGTCGGCGACTACGCCGCGCTGCAGGCCGCCGAAAAGCTCGCCGATGCCGGTGCGACGGTCGAGGTCGTCAGCCCCTACCAGGGTGCCTCGGTCGACGTCTCGGGCATCACCTTCGTCCCCTTTATCCGCAAGCTCCAGCACAAGGACGTGACCTTCACCGTCACCTGGCGCCTTACCGCCATCGACCGCGACGGCAACCGCCTCAAGGCCACGCTCGGCTCCGACTATTCCGACGCCACGCGGCACCGCTCCGTCGACCAGGTCGTCGTCAACCACGGCATCACGCCCATGGACGAGCTCTATTTCGAACTGAAACCCCTGTCGGAGAACCTCGGCGCCGTCGACTATGACGCGCTGGTCGCGGGCAAACCCCAAACCCTCACCGGCGGGCCTTCAGGCTTCCGCCTCTTCCGCATCGGCGACGCCGTCGCCTCCCGCAACACCCACGCGGCAATCTACGACGCGCTCCGCCTGATGAAGGACGCCTGACACCACCCTCCCATTACCCAACTCTCCACCGCGAGGCAGCCCGCAAGGGCTGACGAGCACGCCCGCCCGTTAACCATTCCCCGCACCGACGCAATACCGACAAAATACCGACGTTATACCGACGTGGCATTCGGCCCCTTACCCCCCATTCTTTAACGCAGCGTTCCGGGGTGACATTCCGCCCGCCCCGCGCCATGTTGCTTCCAACTACGGGAGGCCGCACATGACCCAATATCCCCACCTTCTCGCCCCGCTCGACCTCGGGCACGTGACCTTGAAAAACAGGGTTCTGATGGGCTCGATGCACACCGGTCTGGAAGAGACGAAAGACTGGAACCGCGTCGCCGAGTTCTACGCCACCCGCGCCCGCGGCGGCGTCGGCCTGATGGTCACCGGCGGCATGGCCCCCAACCGCGAAGGCGGGGTTTTCCCAGGCGCCGCAGGGCTTTACACCGACGACGACATCGCCAACCACCGCATCGTCACCGACCGGGTGCACGACGCCGGCGGCCTCATCGCCATGCAGATCCTGCACGCCGGCCGCTACGCCTATGGCAAGGAATGCGTGGCCCCCTCGCCGGTCAAGTCCCCCATCTCCCCCTTCCCCCCGAACGAGCTCGACGAGGAGGGGATCGAGAAGCAGATCACCGACATCGTCACCGCCGCCACCCGCGCCCGCCAGGCGGGCTATGACGGGGTCGAGATCATGGGCTCCGAGGGCTACCTCATCAACCAGTTCCTCGTCCGCCACACCAACAAACGCGAAGACCGCTGGGGCGGCCCCTACGAGAACCGGATGCGCCTCCCGCTCGAGGTCGTCCGCCGCGTGCGCAAGGCCGTGGGCCCCGATTTTATCCTTATTTATCGGCTCTCCATGATCGACCTCGTCCCCGACGGCTCGACCTTCGACGAGGTGATCCAACTGGCGCAGGAAGTGGAAAAAGCCGGCGCCTCGATCATCAATACCGGCATCGGCTGGCACGAGGCGCGCATCCCCACCATCGCCACCTCCGTCCCCCGCGCGGCCTTCACCTGGGTCACGAAAAAGCTGATGGGCAAGGTCGGCATCCCGGTCATCACCTCCAACCGCATCAACACGCCGCAAGTGGCCGAAGACGTCCTCGCCGGCGGCGCGGCCGACATGGTCAGCATGGCCCGCCCTTTCCTCGCCGACCCGGATTTCGTGCGTAAGGCCATGGAAAACAAGGCCACCACCATCGCCCCCTGCATCGCCTGCAACCAGGCCTGCCTCGACCACACGTTCAGCGGCAAGATCTCCACCTGCCTCGTCAACCCCCGCGCCTGCTACGAGACCGAGCTGCCCATCGAACCGGCCAGCCAGCCCAAGTCCATCGCCGTTATCGGCGCCGGCCCCGCCGGGCTTTCGACCGCCATCACCGCCGCCCAGCGCGGCCATACCGTCACCCTCTTCGACCGCGACGACCGCATCGGCGGCCAGCTCAACATGGCCCGCGAGATCCCCAGCAAGGAAGAGTTTCACGGCTTCGTCCACTGGTACCAGACCATGGTGGAAGAGCTTGGCATCACCGTCAAACTCGGCGCCGAGGCCACCCCCGACGCGCTTGACGGCTTCGACGAGACGATCATTGCCACCGGCGTCATCCCCCGCGACCCGCAGATTCCCGGGCAGGATCGCGACAACGTGCTCAGCTATATCGACGTCCTGCGCGGCAAGGCGCCCGTGGGCCAGCGCGTCGCCATCGTGGGCGCCGGCGGCATCGGCTTCGACGTGGCCGAATTCCTCGTCCATAACGGTGAAAGCCCCACCGAGAACCTCGCCGAGTGGAAAGAGGAATGGGGCGTCGGCGACCCGGCCGAAACCCGCGGCGGCCTCGCCCCCGAGGGCCCGCAGCCCGACCCGGCCGCGCGCAAGGTCACACTCCTGCAGCGCAAGTCCGAACGCCCTGGCAAGCGCCTCGGCAAGACCACCGGCTGGATCCACCGCGCCTCGCTCCGCATGAAGGATGTCGAGATGGTCGCGGGCGTCAATTACGAACGCATCGACGACAAGGGCCTGCACATCAGCTTCGGCGAGGCCCGCGAGAACCCCACCCTGATCGAGGCCGACACCATCGTGCTCTGCGCCGGCCAGCTCAGCCAGCGCACTCTGGCCGACGCGCTGGAAGAGAGGGGCCGCAAGGTCCACGTGATCGGCGGCGCGGATGTCGCCGCCGAGCTCGATGCAAAGCGCGCCATAGACCAGGGCACGCGGCTGGCCGCCACGCTCTGACGGCGGCCTATTCGACCGTGATCGTGATCTGCTCCGACGTCACGGGCGGATCATGCGGCACGTGGTTCTGGTCGCCCAGCACCAGTTGCAGCGTATGCTCGCCCGGCGCCAGCTCCAGCGACACCTCGGTCTGCCCGCCGCCGAAATGGCGGTGGTTGTCGTCCGAGTAGAGACCGCCTTCCGACATCTCCCCGTCTTCCGGCCCGTCGCCGAAGGGCGGCCGGTCGACAAGGACATGGTGATGGCCGGTATTCTCCTTCTCCATCCCGGCCGGGGCCACGCCCATGCCGCTCAGCCCGAAGATCACCGTCACCGGCGACGACACCGTCGCCCCGTCCTCGATATTGACGAAATACACCTTCGCCCCCTCGGGCGCCGGCGTGTCCCCGGCGAGCGCCGGCGCGCTTGCCAGCCCGGCCGCCATTCCGATACTCAACAGCAATGCCTTCATCGAATCCTCCCTGCTTGCCGTAAGGTCATCATAGCGCAGGTGGCGTGATCTCCACAGATGGAAACGCCTGTTTCCCTGTTTCCTTGTCACGAACGATGCAAAGGAAAACCCAGATATTGTCGGCCATACGCCGCAGTTGTGCCCGATTTTGATCCGATAAGGCCTCAAGGAATAACGCACAGAGGTATCGAGTATGGATCGCCTTACCGAAATGGAGGCTTTCGCGACCGTGGTGGACCAGGGTGGCTTCACCGACGCGGCGCGCAAGATGGGGATTTCGAAATCCGCCGTATCCAAGCATGTCTCGTCGCTCGAGGCACGGCTCGGCGCCCGCCTCCTGAACCGGACGACGCGGCGCGTCAGCCCGACGGAGATCGGCCTGGCCTATTACGACCGCGCCCTGCGCGTGCTCAACGACGCCGGAGAGGCCGACGCGCTGGTCAGCTCGATGCAGTCCGACCCGTCCGGCCTTCTGCGCATCTCGGTCGCCACCGATTTCGGCGTCAATCATCTGAGCCCGGTGCTCGGCCAGTTCCTCGAGGAATTCCCCGACATCACCGTCAACATGGTGCTCAACAACCGCTATGTCGAGTTGATCTCGGAAGGCTTCGACATGGCCATCCGCATCGGCGAGCTGGAAGACAGCACGCTGCGCGCCCGTAAGCTGACCGACACCACCAAGCGGATGATCGCCAGCCCCGGCTACCTCGACAAGTACGGGCGCCCGGCCAAGATCGACGACCTGAACGAACACAAGCTCCTGCACTACTCCAGCCAGTCGAACGGCTCGGTCTGGAAGCTGACCGCGCCCTCGGGCGAAAAGCGGCAGGTGCGCACCGCCGGCGGTCTGTCGGTCAATGACGGCCAGTCGCTTCTGAACGCCGCGATCTCCGGCCTCGGCATCGCCTACCTGCCCAGCTTCCTCTACGCCAACGCCATGAAGGCGGGACAGGTCGTCGACGTGATCCCCGACCTGCCCTTCGAGACGCAAGGCATCTACGCGGTCTACCCGCCGGGCCGGTTCACCCAGCCCAAGGTGCGCGCCTTCATCGATTTCCTGGTCAACGCCTTTGCCGACAAGGGCCCGACCGACTGGTAAGCCGCCTCTACGTTTCCCGCCTGACAGCCTCGCCCCCGGTGCCCCGCGCATCCGGGGGCTTTTTCATGGGGCGCCTGCCGCCGCGTCACACAGCCAGTGTGCGCCCCTGCCGGTTGCCTTTCGTGCGCTGCATGACAGATTGGGGCCAGACAGGACACCGACCGAAGGGAACAACGTCATGGCCGACCCCAAGCTGCTCACCATTTCCGGCTCGCTTCGGAAGGGCGCCTACAACCGCATGCTCTTGGCGGAAGCCGTTCGCGCCTTCGGCCCCGCCGAGGTGACCGAGGCCGACCTGAACCTGCCCCTCTACGACGGCGACCTCGAAGAGGCCGAGGGCGTGCCGGCAAGCGTTCAGGCCCTGGTCGAACAGATCAAGGCGGCCGACGCGGTGGTGATCTCCTCGCCCGAGTACAACAAGGGCATCAGCGGCGTGCTCAAGAACGCCCTCGACTGGATCAGCCGCGTCCCGGGCAGCGCCTTCAAGAACAAGCCGACGGTGGTGATGTCGGCCAATGCCGGGCGCACCGGCGGCGAGACGGGGCAATACATGGTGCTCCACTGCCTCGTGCCGCATCAGGCCGACGTGCTGCCGGGCCCGACGCTTTGTGTCGCCACCGCGGGCGACGAGTTCGACGCCGAAGGCCGGCTGCTCAACGAGCGCTATCTCAAGGTGCTCAACACCAGGATGACCGCCCTGCGCGACCGCGTCTCCTAACCCTCGCGCATCAGCACAGGCTCCCGCCGGCGCCCCCAGCGGCCCGGCGGCCCCTCGATCACCCCCGGAAACGCCGTGCCGCAGGCCGTGCAATGGCCCGTGTCATCCAGCTGCCATTCCGACAGTTCGTGCCAGTCACGCCCGATCACCTTCTCCCCGCACCCGCTGCAATAGCTCGACTGCGCAGGCTCGTGATGCACGTTGCCGATATACACGTGCCGCAGCCCTGCCGCCTGCGCCACCTGCCGCGCCCTGAGCAGCGTTTCCAGCGGCGTGCGCTGGTGGTTCAGCATCCGGTGGTCGGGGTGAAACGCGGTGAAATGCACCGGCACATCCGGCCCACAGCGCTCGGCCACCCACTGGCACATTTCCTCCAGCTCGGCCTGGCTGTCATTCTCGCCGGGGATCAGCAGCGTGGTCAGTTCGACCCAGCACCCGGTTTCATGCACCGCGTACTCGATCGCCTCCAGCACCGGGCCGATCTGCGCCCCGGTCAGCTTGCGATAGAACGCCTCCGAAAACCCCTTCAAATCGATATTCGCCGCATCCATCGCCGGAAAGAACTCCGCCCGCGGCTCTTCGCAGATGTAACCGGCGGTCACCGCTACGCTGCGCACCCCCGCCTCTCGGCACGCCGCGGCGGTATCGAGCGCGTATTCATGGAAGATCACCGGGTCATTGTAGGTGAACGCGACCGAGGCGCAGCCCTTCTCCCGCGCCACCCTCGCAATCGCCTCCGGGCTGGCGCTATGCGCCAGGCTGTCGACCTCCCGGCTCTTCGAAATCTCGTGGTTCTGGCAGAACTTGCAGGCCAGGTTGCAGCCCGCCGTGCCAAAGGACAGTACCGGCGATCCCGGCAGGAAATGGTTCAACGGCTTCTTCTCGATCGGATCGATGCAAAACCCCGTCGACCGCCCGTACGTGTCCAGCACCATCCGGTCCCCCTCGCGCATCCGCACGAAGCACATGCCACGCTGGCCGTCCCGCAGGGTACAGAAACGCGGGCAGAGCGTGCATTTCAGCCGGCCATCCTCTTCCTCGGTCCAGTGGCGCGCGGGGTGCATGGGGGTGGTCTTTCCTTCCGTCGATCCGGTTCATATGTAAGTTCCGAAAGGGCCAAGATGAACCGGCAGTCAGATATAACGGCGCGACACTCGGCTGTGGCCGGTCGCTTTTTCCCGGGCGAGGCAGACGAGCTGGCCCGCACGGTCCGCGACTGCCTTAGCCACGGCACCCCCGCCGCCTCCCCGCCGAAAGCGATCATCTCGCCCCATGCCGGCTACCCCTTCTCCGGCCGCCTTGCGGGCATGGCATGGCGCGCCACCGAAACCGCCCGCCCGGCCCGCATCGCCATCCTCTCCCACTCGCATCAGCACGCCTTCACCGGCATCGCCCTGCCCTCGCAGGACCGCTACGCCATGCCCGGCTTCGATCTCCGGCTCGACACCGCCGCCCGCGACCTGCTGGTCTCCCGCGATCTCGCCCATGTCGAAGACGCCGCCCATGACCGCGAGCATGGCGTCGAAACCCAGCTTCCCTTCCAGCACCAGACCCACCCCGACACGCCCGTTGTCCCTCTGGTGATCGGCCGCGCCCCGGATGAACAGGTGGCGCAGACCATCGATGCGCTGGCGGCGATGGGCGACACGCTCTTCGTGCTTTCCAGCGATCTCAGCCATTTCCTCACCCTCGACGACGCCCGCGAACACGACGCCCAATCCGCCCGGCTCATCGAAACCGCCAAGCCCCGCGACCTCACCGGCGCCCATGCCTGTGGCGCCGCCGCCATCCGCGGCTACCTGCTGTCGGATCACGGACAGGGCAGCCGCCTGCTCCGCCTCGCCATGGCCAACAGCGCGGCGGTCACCAAAGACGAAACCCGCACCGTCGGCTACGGCGCCTGGGCGCTCTTCGGCGTGACCGACGATATCCTCCTCCCCGACCACCGCGCCGCCCTTCTGAAAGCCGCGCGCCAGGCCCTCACCTCGCGCATCACCAAGGGCAAGCCGCCCCACCTCGACACCGACAGCTTCGCCATGCCCCTCCGCACCCACGGCGCGGCCTTCGTCACGCTCCAGAAGGACGGCCAACTCCGCGGCTGCATCGGTTCGCTCACCGCGCATCAGCCGCTGATCGCCGACGTGGTCGAGAACACCCAGAAATCCGCCACCGAAGACCCGCGCTTCCCGCCCGTCACCGCCGAAGAGCTCGACCGCATCACCCTCAAGATCGCCGTCCTTTCCCCGTCCGAGCCGATGCCTGTCACGGACGAGGCCGACCTCCTATCCAAGGTTCACCCCGGCCGCGACGGCCTGATCCTGTCCGACAAGGGCCGGCGCGGGGTCTTCCTGCCGATGGTCTGGGACAGCCTGCCAGAACCGCAAGAGTTCCTCGCCGCCCTCAAGCAGAAGGCCGGCCTCCCCCGCGACCACTGGAGCGACACGCTCCAAATCCGCCGCTTCTGCGCCGAAGGCTTTGCCGAGGCCGACTACCCGTCCTGAAGGTTCGATATCTCGATCAGGTTCCCGTCCGAATCACGGATGTAAACTGACAGCAGGGGCCCGGTCGCCCCGGTGCGCCTGACCGGCCCCTCGATCACCTCCACGCCGCAGGCCTCCAGATGCGCCACCCAGTCCGCCACCGGCGTCTCGCTCAGAAAGCACAGATCGGCACTGCCCGGCTGCGGCCTCTCCGCCTTCGGCTCGAACTCCGCCCCCGCCTGGTGCAGGTTGATCTTCTGGCACCCGAACGCCAGCGCCGTGCGTTCCGCACCATCGACCGGCCGGAACGTAACCACGTCCATCCCCAGGACCTCCCGGTAGAAGGCGCAGCTTGCCGGAATGTCCCGCACCGTCAGGACAAGATGATCGAGAGAGGCAATGCGCGGCATGGTGATCCCTGTTGTGGCGGCCCGGATTCCGGCCTAGCTTGCCCGCATGAGCGACCCAGTGCAAACCCTGACCGACATGATCGACCCGGCCCGCGCCCGGGCGATGCAGGCCACCATCGGCCATACCCCGCAGATCGACAGGGGCGACCCCCTGCCGCCCTTCTTCCACCAGCTCTATTTCTGGGATCCGCAAGACCCGGCGGAGCTGGGCCGCGACGGCCATCCCAAGGTCGGCCGCGTGGTCCCCGACATGGGACTGCCGCGCCGTATGTGGGCCGGCGGACGGCTCGAGTTCGAGGCGCCCCTGCTCGCCGGAACCGCCGCAAAGCGCCTCACCTACGTCGAGAAAACCGCCCAGAAGGAAGGCCGCTCCGGCCCCCTCGGCTTCGTCACCATGCGCCACGAGACATGGCAGGGCGACACGCGCTGCATCGCCGAGTGGCAGGACATCGTCTACCGGGAAGATCCCAAGCCCGGCACGAGGCCCACCCCGCCCGAGGCGCCCACCGACGAGGACGTGGCCGAGCCCGCCGGCTTCGACACCACCATGCTCTTCCGCTACTCGGCGCTCACCTTCAACGGCCACCGCATCCATTACGACCTGCCCTACGCAACAGGCGTCGAAGGCTATGACGGCCTTGTCGTCCACGGCCCCCTGCTGGCCCAGCTCGCCATGCTGCTGGCCGAACGCCAGCTCGGCACCCTGACCCGCTTCGCCTTCCGTGCCACGGCGCCGCTGATGCATTTCGAGACGGCCGAAATCTGCTGGAAATCCGACGGCACGGTCTGGGTGCGCGGGCCCGACGGGCGGCAGTGCCTCACCGGCACGGCCGCCTGAACCACGGCCGCTTCGTCAGAAACTCGCCACCAGTATCTGCCGGAACGCCTCTGCCGTCATCTCCCGCGCGTTGGTGGGCGTGGAGTGGTCGCGCATCGCCGCCTCGGCGATCCCGTCGATGATCCCCTCCTGCAGCCCCAATTCCCCCAGCGTGGCCGGCAACCCGATCTCCGCCGTCAGCGCCTGCACCTCCGCGCCGAGATCGGCGCCCTCCGGCAGGCCCAGCGCAACCCGCAGCCGAGCGTATTTCTCCCCCGCCGCCTCTTCATTATATCTCAGAACCTCCGGCAGCAGGATCGCGTTCAGCGTCCCGTGATGCGGGTTCACCGACTTGACCGCCCCCAGCGGATGCGACAGCGAATGCACCGCGCCCAGCCCCTTCTGGAAGGTCAGCGCCCCCTGCAGCGAACACATCATCATCTCCCGCCGCGCGGCCGTGTCGCCGGGCTGTGCCACCGCCCTCCGGATATGGCCCCATCCGCGCACGAGCCCGTCAAGCGCGATGGCATCGGCGACCGGGTTGAACTTCGGGCTCAGGAACGTCTCGATGCAATGGGTGATCGCATCCATGCCCGTCGCGGCGGTCAGGCCGGGCGGCAACCCATGGGTCAGCTCCGGATCGCACAGCGCCCGCACGGGGATCAGGTAGGGGCTCAGAATGCCAAGCTTGCGCCCGTCCGCCACCGTCAGCAACGCGGCCCGCCCCACCTCCGAGCCGGTTCCGGCGGTCGTCGGCACGGCAATCACCGGCGCACAGCGGTCGGTGATCTTCGCCACCCCGCCCTCGATCGCGGCATACCCGGCAAGCGGCCCCTCATGCGTCACCCGAAGCGCCACCGCCTTGGCCAGGTCGATGGGCGACCCCCCGCCCACGGCGACAAGGCAATCGCAGCCATGCTCGCGGTACATCTCCGCCGCGGCCTCCGCCGCGCTTTCCGTGGGGTTCGACGGCGTGCCGTCAAACACCGGCACGCCAGCGCCCAGCGAACCGGTGACCCTGTCCACCAGCCCGATCTCGACCAGCGGTGTGTCACTGATCACCAGCGGCCGGTGCAATGACAGGCCCGCAAGTTCCTCGGCCAGCAGGGCCGAGGCCCCCTCGCCAAACCGGATCGTCGTCAGGTATTGAATCGTCTCGACTGTCATGTCCGCCTGCCTGCCCTCGGTCGAATGACCTGCCCGCCGAGGCGGGCAGGAAACGGGTCACACATCCACCCGCTCGTCTTCCACCGCGTTGCGTTTCTCCATGTTGAACCGCCCGGCATAGATCGGCCGCTCGCTTGTGGTCGGCCCCGGATACTGCACGATGAAGATATCGCCGCCCGTCTCGGTCTTGAACTCGCCCTCGTAATGCGGGTCCGGGTGGAAGATCACGCTGCCCTCGCCGCACATCTCGCCACCGATCTCGAACTCCCCCTTCAGGATGTGCCAGACCTGCGCGAACCCGTGGTAATGCTCCGGATGGTACGCGCCGGGCTCCAGCCGCAGGATACCGGCATTGGGGTTCGTCGGATTCTCCGGCTCCGGGTGGAACGCCATCTTGCCCGTCTCTCCCGGCCAGCGGATGGTCTCCCATTCAAGGTCGTTCAGGTTGCGCACGATATAGGGCTGGTGATCTTTCCGAGACGCTTCCCTGCTGACCTGCAGCTTGGCGTTGTTTTCGGCCGTATCAGGAATGGTCTTGCTCATGATGTCCTCCCGTTGGATGAGCTCTGGGGTCTTTCCTGCAAGGCGGCGCGTGTCGGGCGCCACCAGTCGAACTCCACGCGCGAGACGTCGGCGGCCGCCACGGTCATAAGGATCTGCGCATCCGTCCCGCCCGCACTGCGCGCCCGGTGCGGCTGCTGCGAGTCGATGAAGATGCTGTCCCCGGTGGCCAGGTGAAAGCTTTCCTCGCCCACCTCGAACAGCACCTCGCCGCTGATGACGAAGCAATGCTCCTGCCCGGGATGCGAGACATAGGCCTCCATCCTGTCCGTCTCGGGCAGGACGAGGTGGAACACCTCCATCTCGTCCTTCGGGCTGCCGCCGCCGACCCGCTTCCACGAATAGCCGGTCGACGGGATGAAGGCGAAATCGTCGGACCGCCGGTGAACCGACACCCGCGTCCGCGCCGGTGCATTGCCCAGCCCGTCGAACAGCGACCCGATCTCAATATTCAGCGCGGCGCAGATCTGCAGCAGGTTGGCGATCGAGGCCGAGGCGACGCCCCTCTCCAGCTTCGACAGGAAACTCTCGGTCAGCCCGCATTTCTCCGCCAGCGCCGACAGGGTAAGCTTCTCCGCCGTCCGCGCCGCCTTGATACAGGCGCCGATCTGCGCGTTCGCGTCGGACGCGTCTGGTTTCTGCATTCTCTTGCCCGAATCTGGAATCACATGACATTAAATGTCACACAGGAACATTTGTCCTGTCCAGACCTATCTTCCGTTCGGGATCCCCCAGCCCTGGCAGCGTCCCGCTAGTTGCACCGCCTCGGCTGGAACGACGGCAGGGTCTCCCCCGTCGCCCGGTAATTGTCCGAGCCGGCCACGTGCTGCCCGAACTGCCGCTTGCCCGTCACCCCGTCGCAGGTGCTGTAGGGCGAGCCCGCATCGCAGGCAAAGGCCTGCGACTGCGCGATGAACTGCCCCGACGCCCGCGCCGGGTCGCACTCCCCCTCGCGCGGCTCGCCCGCCACGTATCCGGGCCGCGTATCCCGCGCCAGAACGTCCTCATCCTCGGGCACCGGCGCCTCGTCCGTCCCCTCGCAATAGCCGCTGCGGATCAGCCCGGTGGCGATATCGTTCCCTTCCTTGCTGCAACTCGCCCGGCCGCCGTCGACCCGGCATTCGATATACCCGCCCCGCAGGAAGGTGTTCAGCAGCGCCTTCGCCGCCCGCCCGTCCTCGGT
>Ga0189287_100240_pt1 | contig 20928 bp, 18 predicted proteins | sample UW86minimetaG_FD_130319 | JGI IMG/M metagenome (GOLD analysis project Ga0189287, IMG submission 130319) | Marine microbial communities from the Costa Rica Dome - UW86 mini metaG | ecosystem: Environmental > Aquatic > Marine > Oceanic > Photic zone | place: Costa Rica: the Eastern Pacific... | reverse complement strand
GTCGAGGCCTTCGCCCAAATCGACCACGAGGAGACCGATCCCATTCTCAGTATTACAAGACAAGCCGCCTGATCATGACCTCAGGCCATCCGATAAATTACACCACATTGACGGACGTGACCTTCCGCTGCCCAAAGCGCAAGCACACGAACAACGACATGCTGTCGCCCGTTGACTTCGAAACCAGACAGTGCAAACTGAAAAAAGTAGGTGTCTAGGAAACTAGGGGCACCTCAGTCTTTGCACGAAGAACAGCTTCTACCCGGCGTTCAGCAGCGGGAATCCGTTGCCCATCCAAATTAACGGCGATGGTTTGAAGCGTGGTTTTTCATTCTCCCGCGCCGTTCGAAGTCTCAACCATCCGTTGGTCTTGGACGGTCGGGAACTTCACGAGCGGCTTGCCGGTGCGGATGCCGATCCGAAGGAACAAGATTCACCACCGCGACCATCAGTCGGCGACGCGACCTGGCGATCTGTGGTTCTCAGCCGACTTTGATAAAAAGTCTGAAAAAGAGAATTAAATGGTGGATCCGATGTGTGAATTGAGCTTCTGGGTGTGCTGCGCTGCAAGAGCGGTTCGATTATTCCTCACACCCCGTGCAGCACCACGCGTGTGCTGATCGCGACTCGCGTTCCGATCTATTCAGTAGTGCTCTTGGCTTGAAGTTTGGATGGCGCGAATGTCCGCCCCCATGCGCCGCGAGATTTTCTCGGCCATCGCTTCCAATGACGTTATGATTTTCTTTTCTTCCTCAGATGTAAGTGCATCAGCGGGTATGCTGGCAGCTATGCCCGCGACCGGCATGTTCTGGGAATCGAGCACTATTTTTGCGTAACAACGCATCCCGTCTGAAACCTGTTCATTATCAATCGAATAGCCCAGTTTTTTAAACTGATTAAGCTCTTCCATGAGAGCGTCGAGGCTTTGCACGCTTGCAGCGGTCAGCGGCTCGGGAAGGCCGTCCGCGTAGAGTCGACGCACATCGCTTTCCCGCATGTGCATCAAAAATGCCTTGCCCGTCGCAGTGAAGGCGGCAGGTAGTCTTGCACCAACACTGAAACTGAAGAAACCCTGATATTTTTCGGAATTTCGTACGGCAAGATATACAACGTCAGCCCCATCGCGGACTGACAGTGTGATCGTTGCGCCCGGAAAATCCGAGTTTGAATCCCAGATCGCAATGAACTCGTCCATAACGTCGATAGATCGACTGAACGCATTGGACCAGCGCATCACGTGTGGTCCGATTCTGAAGCTTTGATCGTCGCGCCTCATGAGCATTTCATGCTCGACCAAAGTTGCGCAGATTCCATAGGCCGTGCTTTTGGGTATTCCGACACGTCTGCTTATTTCTGAGATGGTAAGTCGTTCATCTGAGGAAGAAATCAGGTCCATGATCTGGATCGTCCGGGAGAGTGCCGGCACCAGACGCCGGGAGTCCGATGGGCGTTTATTATCAACTTTTTCTTTTTTATTTATCAGTTTTTTTAATTTGTCCATTTGCCATCATCCGGAATAGCGTTCAGAGACGCAGGAAGCGTTCAGCCTAGTGAACAGTTTGCGCGCACGTCAAGAAGGTAAAGCAAGAAAGTTTCCAGACCAGACGCTGCGTAAAGCGTTCGAAAATAGCACGCGCTTGGGAGGGTGTATGATGCCGATGAGTGTTCGCGATTGGGCAGTGAAATTCAGCGATGCATCCGACAATGACCCGACCATTGCAGCAATGGCCAAGTACTTCACCTGCAAGTACTTGTGGGATATGGAGGATGCCTCGGTCATAGTCGAAATGGTCGATGGCAAGGTCTACAGCATCAATATTGACCCCGGTCCCATGGACCCGTGGGATTTCGCGCTGAGGGCATCGGCCCACACCTGGCGCGAATTTTCGCGTCCGGTCCCAAAGCCGATGTACCACGGAATATACTCGGCAAGTTTCCGCAAGGACCTGAAGATAGAGGGCAATCACCTCATCCTCATGCAGAACCTGCGCAATTTCATTGTTCAGTTCGAACTGCTTCGCAAGATCGGCGTCCCGGTCTGAATCCGCGGCGTCTGCGAACCCGCTCAAGAGGAGGCCAGCATGGCAAAGCATTCACCAGTCATCGGACGCTACGTGACAATCGATGTCGATGGCTGTGAGTACAAGGTGTTCTACCTGCGCAACGGGCAGGGCATACCGCTGGTCTGTCAGCACACTGCCGGGTGTCACAACCATCAATGGCGCGATCTGCTTGAAGACGCCGAGGTCACCGAGAACTATGATGTCATCGCTTATGACCTTGCTCGGCACGGCAAGTCCGATCCGCCTCTCAACCGTGAGTGGTGGAAGGAGGAATACAAACTTACCGCAGATCACTACATGAAATTCATCAACGCGTTCTGCGATGCTTTGGAATTGCGTAATCCTATTTTCATGGGGTCCTCGTTTGGCGGCAACGTCGCGCTGCAACTCGCCTTGCATCACCCGGATAGATATCGTGCTGTGATACCGGTGGAGGCGGCACATTATGCCCCCGGTTTCTACATCGACTGGTGGCACCATCCACATGCGAACGCAGCGCAGGTTTGCGCCAGTGGTGTTTGGGATCTGATGGCTCCGCAAAGCCCGGAGATGGATCGCTGGCTGACATGGCATTATTACACGCAGGGGTCGGAGACCTTCAAAGGGGACCTGTATTTTTACTCTGTGGACCACGATCTGCGTGGAAAGCTGGGTGGGATCGACACTTCGCGATGTCCGGTGGTGATGATGACCGGAACATATGACTATCTCACCCCACCCGAAGCGACCGAGGAAACGGCCCGCCAGATCCCTGGTGGTATCTACATCGAGATGGAGGACATCGGCCATTTCCCGATGTCGGAAAATTACCCGCTGTTTCGGAACTATCTGAAAGAAGCTCTTCGTCTGATTGATGAGCGTAGCTGAGGCCGTATGGAGAGACCCAGATGAAGATCATTGAGTTCAATGAACGTGGTCAGCAGGTCGAAAGCGAGTCGCGCTCCATAACGCCGTCTTCCGGAACATCTTTTCTTGCAAAAAGCCCGTCCATTCCGAGCCGCCCTAAGGTGTCGGTCAGCGCGGGCGTCGAGCTTCACATGTTCCAGACGGGCACGCTTCGGACCCGAAAGCACAACATCAAGATGAACCAGGGCGAGGAAATGTGGGAAATACCCGTGCCTTGGTACCTGTTGAAACACCCCATGGGGAATGTCGTCATCGATGGTGGAAACGCGGCCGAGGTCGCAATCGACAAGCGGGCACATTGGGGCGATGTGGTCGACACTTACGATCCGCACATGGGGCTAAAGGAAAACTGTGTCGAGCAGTGCCGTTCCGTCGGCGTGGAACCCGAAGACGTGCGCTATGTCGTGATGTCGCATCTGCATCTGGATCATACGGGTGCGGTCGGACGCTTTCGCAATGCCCAACATATCGTTCAGCGTGCGGAATATGACTATGCGTTCAGCCCGCAATGGTTTGCGGCGGGCGGCTACATCCGGGCGGATTTTGATCGCCCCGGCCTCAACTGGAAATTCCTCGGCGGAGAGATGACCGATAATTTCGATCTCTTCGGTGATGATGTGATCAAGATGATCTTCACACCTGGTCATTCGCCCGGGCATCAAAGCTTTCTCATCACCTTGCCGAAAACCGGACCCATTCTTCTGACGATTGATGCCGCCTACACGATGGATCACTTTGAAAACAAGGCTTTACCTGGCTTTCTTACATCCGCCCAAGATGCGGCCAATTCTGTCGCCAAGCTACGTCGGATCGCTGAAAGAACCGGGGCCAAGGTAATAGCGGGCCATGACATGCGACAGTGGGAAGGCATGCTTCACGCGCCCAAGTCGTTCTACGCATGAACAAGATGCTGCAAGCACGGGCGAGCAGCGCCACCAGGGAGGAGACCCAATGAAACTTTTGAAAACCGCAGCGATGATTGCCGGACTATCGGTTATCGGTGCTATGGGGGCGCAGGCAGAGGGGCTCGACGAGCTGAACCCCGATGTCGTGGAGCGTCTCTACAACCCGGAGCTGCTGGACCCGATGCAGCCAATCGGCGCCAGTGCGTTTCGCGATTTCGTGGCTAAGAACCCCCCGCCATGGAAAATCGGTTATGCCAGCTCTTATGCCGGCAACACGTGGCGCGCAGGCGTCATGCAGGAACTGCAAGACGAGATCATTCCCAAGTGGAAAGAGCTTGGTCTGCTGGACGAGGTGATCATCACCCAGTCCAATCTCAATGACAGCACCCAGATTCAGCAGATGCGCCAACTGGTCGATCAGGGTGTCGATGCCATCTTCGTATGCTGCTCGAACCCGACAGCGCTGAACCAGACCGTCAAATATGCCTATGACAACGGCGTGCCCGTGTTTTCGCTGACCGGTTATCTGACATCGCCCTATTCGGTCAATTCCTCGGTCAACTACCAGGTTGCTGGATTTGAATTGGGCAAGTGGATGGCAGAGGAAATCGGAGGCGCGGGCAATGTCCTCGTCGTCGAAGGCATTCCGGGCACGTCCGGCTCCGACAGTCAGGACCGCGGTATCAAGGCGGGACTCGCGTCATATCCGGATATCAAGGTCGTCGGTTCGATTGCGGGCATGTGGACCGACCAGGTCGCCCAAGGCGAGGTTCAGAAATGGCTCGCGACCAATCCTGGCAAACTGGATGGTATCGTGGTGCAGTCGGCGGCTGAAATGGGGGTCTTGCGGGCCTTGCAACAATCGGGCCGGGCCGAGGTTCCGATCACCATCGGCGGCGAGCTTGGTGCGCTTTGTTACTGGCGCAACAATCCCGATTACGTGTCGGCTGTCTATCAGGTCTGGCCGCCCCAGAACGAGGTCCAGCTGATCTGGAACATCATGATGCGTACGCTTCAGGGGCAAGGACCGAAGATCCAGTCGATCCTGGTGGACCCCATCCGCATGACCTACGAGGACATCGAAAAGCTGGTTCCTGCAGATTGCAACGAGCAGGATCCAGGCTGGCTGCGGGTTGCACCCGAAGACTGGGGGCTGGATTCGGCTTTCCTGGACGATTTTTTCCTGCGGCCGGAGGATCCCACCAAGTTTCTCGAGAAATAAGAGAGCCTGACAAGAAAAGGTAAGGCCGCGCGAGGCGGCCTTGCCATCTGCACCAAGATGATTTCCAAAGGTGTCGCTCGGACATGCAAGCCCCAACCGATCAGGCCACAACTGCCGCGAGAAGGGAGACTGTGTCGATCAAGGACGTAAAAAAGTTCTTTGGTCCGACCCGCGCGCTCGACGGGGTGTCGTTTTCGGCCGTCGAGGGGGAAATACATGCGATCGTCGGCGGCAATGGATGCGGCAAGAGCACGCTGGCGAAAGTGATTTCAGGCATTTTGCCAATAGATGCCGGCGCGGTTACCGTGCTGGGCGAAACCCCGAACTCACCGGCGGAAAGTCGGGCCATCGGCATATCGACCGTATATCAGGAAGTGCTCGTGGCGGACGAAAGCACGGTGGTCGATAACGTGTTCATGGGGTCGGATGCCCTTTTTACGAAATCGGTTGCCTATGACGAAAAGGTGGCGCGCACCGCCCGATTGATGCGCGATCTGTCTGGTGAGGACGTGGACCCGCACGGCCTTGTCGGCAACCTCCCTTTGGGCCTCAAACAATGGATCACCATCGCGCGTGGCATGCTCAGCGCGCCTCGTCTGCTGATCCTCGACGAAAGTTCAGCGGCGCTCGATTTCGACAGCACCGAGCGGTTGTTTCAGAAAATGCGGGACCTTCGTGATGGTGGTGCTACGATCCTCATCGTGACGCATCGGATCGCCGAGCTTGTTCGCATTGCGGACCGGGCAACGGTGTTGCGCGATGGCCGTGACGTGGCAGTGCTTGAAAAGCAAGATATCACCGAGCGCAACTTGCTTGCAGCCATGACGGGCGAAGAACCCGACGCGGCGCATGGCAGCCTTGTCGCGCCTCAGCCCCAGAGCGACGAAATCACGATGCGGGCGGATGGCCTTGTGCTCTGGCCGAATGGCAAGAGTTTCGATTTCGAATTGCGCAAAGGCGAGATCGTGGGCGTTGCCGGTCTGGACGGGCAGGGACAGGACAGTTTCGTTCGTGTCCTCGCTGGTGTTCAATCCGCCGAGGCCGGTCTGCCCTTCATCATGACGGCTCAAGGTGAGGCGACGCCCGTTCGTGACCTGTCAGATGCCGTCGCGGGCCGCGTCGCTTACGTGTCGGGTGATCGCAAGCGTGAAGGGATTTTTGCCAGCCTGTCGATCTTCGAGAACATGGTCATGCCGCTTTATGCCCAAAAGAAAAGCGGCGGGGTGCTGGGACTGATCGACTGGGAGACGTTGAACACGATTTTCGATCGGGAAACCCGGAACCTGATGATCAAGTTCGGCGTGAAAAGCGACAGGATCACATCGTTGTCGGGCGGCAATCAGCAAAAGGTGCTGATCGGGCGAGGCTTTGCGCAACGACCCAACACGATCATTCTGAACGACCCTGCACGCGGCATCGATGTCGGCGCCAAGTCGGAACTTTACAAGCATCTGAGAAGCTTCGCGGAAAGCGGACGGTCCGTCGTGTACATGTCTTCGGAAATCGAGGAATTTGTCGGCTTTGCCACGCGGGTGATCGTGTTCCGAGACGGCGCCCCGTTTGATGCCTTCGATGGCCGACGGTTTGACACGAAGCGGGTTCTCGAGGCCATGTTCGGGCAGACCGACTGCAGCGGTCTGGACACGGTCTATGGACTGACACCGACCCGCTCAGCCAATGCGGGCGACAGTGTGACACCAAGGGATCGAAGCATCGGTTCGGTATTCTATCCCCCCGCGGATGGCAGCTTGCCTCCGATCCGGGTCGTGCAGACACAACCTGATCCCGTTAAGGCTTTCGATCGCAGCAAGATCCGGGTCGTCGAATTCGGACGCGATGGCCAGATCGTCCGGCAGGGACGGCCATGAAGATCGCCGAGATCAAGGACCCGGTCGCCGTCGAGACCGAGACCGTCGAGACGCCGCGCAGCACTGCAGGGCGGTCGGATCCATCGATGATTGTCCCGATCACACTGTTTTACGTGCTCATGATCTTCGCCGTGATACGCTCCCCGAGCCTGGTCAGCGCATCGGGGATTGGCAGCGCGGTGATCGTCGCAACGCCACTTATCTTGGCGACTTATGCGCTGATGGCTTCGGTGATTTCGGGGCGCGGCACGGTCGATCTGTCAATTGGGCCTTTGATCGGGTTCATCAACGTCACGCTCGTTCAGTTGGTGACAGCTGGATATTTCACCAACCCCTTCGCATTCTTTGGTCTGGCCTTCCTGCTGGGGGCGGCATATCAGCTGATTTTCGCGCTGATTGTGGTTTACGTCCGCGTCCAACCCATCATCGTGTCGCTCAGCGGCTTTCTCGCGCTTTCAGGAATCAATCTGGTAATCCTGCCACGCCCAGGTGGAATGGCACCCGAGTGGATGGCAACCTGGGGGCTTGGAACGACCGTTTTTTCCCCGGTCTTCTGGCTATTGGTGATTGCGACACTGGCGTGGGTCTTGTTTACGCGCACGGCTTTTTACACGCATCTGCGTCTGATGGGGTCGGATGAGCGTGCGGCCTATACCTCGGGTGTTCCCATCGCGATCGTTCGTATCGGCGCTCATATCATTTCAGGTCTTTTCGCTGCCCTTGCCGCCATTACCTTTACCGCCCTCATCTCATCGGGGGATCCATCACAGGGCACCACATATACCTTGATTGCCGTCACCGCGCTGGTGCTTGGCGGCGCCTCACTGGCGGGAGGTAGAGCAAGCGTCTTCGGCTGCGCTCTCGGGGCGTTGAACCTCTACCTGATTACCTTCGTGCTGGCTACGTTCAACTTCGGCGCGGTGCAGAGCTTCGTGACGGATCTTGCCTATGGCACGATCCTCGTTATCTCGCTCCTTCTGACCCTGGTGCTGCCATTGATCCAACGCTACGCGCGGAATTTTTCTCCGTTGCTCTACTTCGTGGCTCTCGGAGTGGTGGTCTTGGGCGTCGTTCTGCACGCGACACATGATTACGGTGCCGTTTCCGATGCTTATGTCGTTCCGCCTTTCCCCGGACCGCTCGACGTGGTCGGCACCATGCGGGGAATATTCGAGACCGGAGCGCTGGATCCACAGACCGAAGCGCTTCGCACGGCGGCGCGACCGCTGATCTGGGGTGTTGTGATCCTCGTATTGCTGGCCGGGCTGGCCCGGGTGGCGGTGACCGAAGGCAAGACACGTGACGTAGGCCCGTTGGTTTTTCTCGTGATCGGGTTGATCGTTCTGGTGACGGCCTACTCCATAAGTCAGTCCGATGGCTTCTCTTTCGGCATCGGCTCGGATGCCCCACATGAGGAGGGGAAACCATGAGCCAGACAGGTGCCAACCCGCAACAACTGAGCCTTGCCACCCGCCTGTTGGGGTTGATCGCGGGCGGCATATTGACCCTGCTGAGCGTCATCTTCGGTTTTGTCCAGGATCAGCCTGTTCAAAGCATCATCCTTTATGCGCTTGCCACGATGGCGCTGTTCTTCTGGGCATGGAAGTTCATCCTGCCGCATTTTCTGGTCGAACGCGAACATGCAGAAGACACGCATGGCCCCGGCCCGTTTCGGCGGATCTGGATCGACTACCGGCCGTCGCTGATCGGTCTTGCCCTGATTGTTCTTGCGTTCTTCATTTTGGCGGCAAGCATCGACGGATTTCTCAACGGGTGGAACGTCCTTTCGCTGATTATCCTGCTGGCCATCATTGTCGCCACGCGTACCATCGGCCCGCTCTTCGAGACGAACCGCTCGGCCTTCATTGGCATCATGGTCCTGATCGGGCTGTTTTCTGTCGGTGCCATGAATATCGAAGGGTTTTCTTCGGGCTGGAACATCAAGTCGATGCTGCTTTTTGCCTCTTTCCTTGGTCTTGCGTCTGTCGGGCAGACCCTCGTCGCGCTGTTGGGCGGGCTGGATTTGTCCATTCCGTTCGTGATCGGGGCGGCGAATGTGGGCCTGTTGTATCTGATCAGCCTAGGGGTACCGCCATGGCTGGCATTTTGCATCGTGCTGACGATCGGGGCGTTGCTCGGGGTGATCAACGGTCTGCTAAGTTATCGTCTTCAGGGGCAGGCGCTCATCGTGACGCTTGGTACCGGGTTTGCCATTTCAGGCGGTGTTCAGATCATCACGTCCATCGGGACGGCCTATGGGGGTAATGTCTTCGGTACGGTTCCCGGTTGGCTGTCCAATCTGGCGGCGATGAATGGCAAGACATTCGGCATTCCGGTGCCCGCCGCCATCTTCATCTGGGCTCTGACCGCGCTCATTCTGGTTGTAGGGCTCCGCGTGACTGTCTACGGTCGCTATCTCTATGCTCTCGGGGTGAACCGGATATCAGCGAAACGGGTGATGATCTCGGAGCTGAAATACTGGGTCATGGCCTACACGGTCTCAGGGTTCTTCTCGGCCTTGACCGGTGCGCTTCTTCTCGGCTGGTCGGGAGGAGGCTTCATTGGCGTTGGCGAGCAATATCTGTTCCTAACACTGGCGGCTGTGGTCGTCGGTGGGACATCCCTTCTGGGTGGGCATGGTGGCTACGGCTTTACCGTCATTGGTGTTTTGGTGCTTCAGGTCCTGTCGTCGTTCCTTGTCGGGATCGGTCTCGATTATGAATGGCAGCAATTCATCTACGGCCTGCTGATCCTGCCCATGGTCGCGCTCTACGCGCGCTCTCCACACATACGCACGCAGATATGACCGGACTCAAGGATCATATGAATTGGAGGTTCGCTACATGACCGTCTTTGAAACACCAGACCTGACTGCGGCAAGCTATTCGGCGGCCCTCTTTGGATTGATCGCCACGAGTGTTCTCTTGCTGATGGGCACGGCTTGGGTCAGGGGGCACTGGAAGCTGGTCGTGACGCTCTGCGCCTGCTCCACCATCATCGGTGCGCTGGCCGCTTATGAGGCCCGTGCCGCGTGGCAAAGCGGTGCCGTCCCCGTGGTTTACCATTATGTCGGCTGGGTCGTGACGATGCCCATTCAGGTGCTGGCCCTGTTCTTCATGGCAAATTGCGTTGGAAAGGTCTCAATCGGCCTGTTCTGGCGGCTGGTCGTTGTCTCGGTTCTGATGGTTTTCGTCCGCTACCTTGGGGAAGCCGGATACATGCATCCGACCCTTGCCTTCCTTATCGGGTTGATCTTCTGGCTCTACATTCTGGGAGAGCTGTTTTTCGGCAAGATGGATCTTGCGATCCGCGATTCTCTGAACAAGCCCGTGATCAGAGGCTATTTCTGGCTGCGTCTGATCGTGACCGTCGGATGGGCGATCTATCCGCTTGGCAATTTCATCACCAGCTTTGGCGGATATGATGACGGTGGCGCCTTGGCCGTGGCCTACAACGTGGCCGATTTCCTCAATCGCATGGCTTTCGGTGCTGCGGTCTTGTCGGCTGGCATGCTTGCCATGCCGTCAGCCGATGAAAAGGTCCAGGGCTGATGCGAATTCCTGATGATATGAACACTCTACCTGGAGGGCTGATGCCATGAACGGTGCAGACGTTATCGCAATCATAATTCTCGCTGCCATCGTAATCGCAGTCTGTGCCTATCTCTTGCACTGGCTTTACCGAAGGTCGACCAAGGATATTTCCTTTGTCCGTACCGGGTTTGGTGGTGAGAAGGTCGTTATGGGCGGAGGGGCATTCGTGCTTCCGATCCTGCACGACATCACCGAAGTCAACATGAACACCTTGCGCCTCGAGGCGATCCGGGCGCGCGAGAAATCTCTCATCACCAAGGACCGGATGCGGGTCGAGATGACGGTTGAATTCTACGTGCGTGTCGCCCCCGATGAAGAATCCGTGGCAACGGCTGCCCGGTCTCTCGGGCGGCGGACGCTGAACCCGGATCAGCTGCGCGAACTGGTGGTGGGCCGCTTTGTCGATGGTATGGGGGCCGCCTCTGCGGTCATGACGCTGGAAGAGATTCAAGAGAACCGCCGCAAATTTGCGCAGGAAGTCCGAAAGGAGGTTGCAGAAAGCCTGGCGCTCGATGGTTTGGAGCTTGAATCGGTCTCGCTGACCTCTCTGGATCAGGCCGATATCTCGATGTTCAACCCCTCGAACACCTTCGACTCCGAAGGTTTGACCCGGCTTGTCCAACAGATCGAAAGTCGCAAGAAAACCCGCAACGATATCGAAAAAGACACCGATATCGCGATCCGTTCCAAGAACCTCGAGGCCGAGAAAAAGGCCCTCGATATCGGACGGGATACGGAATACGCGCGGTTGTTGAATGAATCCGAGATCTCGATCGAGCGTGCACAGCGCAAGGCCGAGATTTCGCGCGAAAACGCAGCGCGAGAGCGCGAGATCGAAGAAATTCGCATTACCGAGCGTGAACAGGTCGAGCGTGCGCGCATCAAGAGCGAAACCGAAATCGAGTCGATGGAGATCAAGCGCCGTGAGCAGATCGAGATCGAAGAACAGCAACGCGAAATCGCGCTGTCGCAGAAATCGAAGGAACGCTCGGAAGTCCAGGCCCTTACAGAGGAGGCCGTGGCCGCCGCGACCGAGGCGCGCGAACGGGTCCACACGATCCGCGACGTCGAAATCGCCAACCGCCACAAGACGGTCGAATTGATCGAAGCGGCCAAGGACGCCGAACGAGAAGCCGTCCGCATGAAGATCCTTGCCGAAGCCGAGGAGCAGGCGGCGCAAAACAGGGCAGAGGCCGTGCGCACCGCAGCCTCCGCCGAGGAAGAACGCCTGCGCGTCGAAGCGGAAGGCGCCACCAAGCTTAACGAGGCAGAAAACCTTCGATCCGAGGCCAGCCGCCGCAGCGCCTTGCACAAACGTCTTGTCGATAATTTGCCGTCGATCATCCGCGAAAGCGTCAAACCGATGGAACGGATCGGCGAAATCAAGATCCTGCACGTGGACGGTCTGCCCGGTTTCTCCAACGCGGTTGGTGGCGGCGGCGAGGGCGGCTCTGGCAAGGGCGACGGAAGCTCACCTCCGGGCGAGGGAAATCTTGCCGATCAGGTGGTCCAGTCCGCTCTGAGATATCGCTCCCAAGCCCCGTTCGTGGATCAACTTCTGGGTGAGATCGGTATGGATCCCGGGAACATACACAGACCCGAGGCACTCCGCGACCTTTCCAAGATCGTCTATTCGGAGCCAGCATCAGCAAGCGATGGCCCCGCCTCGAAAGGGCCCAAGCGGCCATCCGCATCCAAGAAGTGATTGCCCTTCCGCAGCCGGCGGCTGCGGGGATATACTGAACAGGAGGTGCAGCCATGAACGAGCGAGACGATGCGGTCGACCGGAGCCTTCTGGTATTCGCTGTCTGGGCGGCGGTCGGGTCCATCGGATTGTTGTTGATCATCGAAGGCTTCCAGCAGGATGTTTACTGGATCGCCTTGACCGGGATTGGGTGCATCATCACCACGTTTTGTGCGCATATTGTCGTCAACGCGGTCTACGGCACGGGCTTCAGTGCAGGGGAAACTGCCCTTGGACTCACCAGTTTCGGGATCTTGGTGCTGGTTTTTGTGCTGTCCGTTCTGGCGGGAGGCGCCTCGGTCACGGATTTCTACATCGGGCTGACTCTGTTTGGGACGCTGGTCGTCGGTTTTCTGACCTATCTGCTGACGAGGCACGGCTTGCGTGGGGCGTTCTCGAAATTTCATGTGGCGGTCGAGCGTGACGTGTCTGTTCCTATCGGGAAGGGGTAGTCTGAATGCCTGCTCCATCGCCTGTCATGTGGATCTTGTTGTTTGGTTTTGTCTATATTGCCGTCGTGCTCTTCTGGGCGCGCCAGGCTGCTACGGCCAATGGAAACTACCAAAGCTATTTTTCGGCGGGCCACTCCCTTTCGCCTTGGGTCAGCGCGCTGGTCCTGGCCGGCAGTTCGGTGTCAGCGTGGTTCACCCTTGGCTCTGCCGACATTCTGGCGCGCGACGGCTTCGTTCACGGATATCTCCTGCAGGCTGGCGTCTTGTTGGCGCTGCCGGGGGTCTTGTTTTTCAAGCGCAGTTGGTACATCGCGCAACGCTATCGGGTTTCATCCCAGGCCGAGCTTTTCAGGCTGTATTATGACAGTCAGGCCCTTGTCGTTATCGTCGCCTGTGTGGCGCTGCTGTTTGCGGTGGGTTTTGCGGGCATTCAACTTCGTGCCATCTCGCAGATCGCGTCGTCTGTATCTGGTGGATCGATTTCCGCCTTTACCATCGGCTGCGCACTCAGCCTCATACTGCTGGGCTATGTTGTTATCGGCGGAATGCGCGCAATCGGCTTTCTTGGTGTCCTGCAGACAGTTAGCCTGATCTCGGCGACTTTGGTGCTGAGTTTTCTGATCCTGGTCGAGGCGGGCCTGATCGGGGCGATCAACGCTCGGATGCAGGCCCTGGCGGCAGATAGTGCCGAGGCGCATGCTTTCGAAGTCAGCGGCGTGGTCCAATTCGTCGCGGGGCTCGGGCGGGGCAGTTTCTATGACCATCCTGTTTCGGCTGTCACCAACCTGAGTTCCGCCTATGCCCTGCTCGGGATGGGGCTTAGCCCATTTGCCATGAAGATCGTTCTATCGACACGCAACACGAAGGCAATTGCGGCGGGACAGACCTGGGTTCTGGCGGGGTTTTTTGGGTTGCTTGTTCTTTTGCCTGTCGGTGTCATTGGCGCTGCGGGCCTTGGCAGTGCTGACTTCATCAGCCATCGCTATCTGGCGGCCTTGGCGCAGTCTTCGCCATGGCTGACGGCTTGGGTTGTGCTGGGGTTTGCTGCCGGGATGCAGGTGATGGCCGGATTGGCGCTTCTGGTGGCGGCAGAGACTGTTGTTCGTCATGTCTACAAGCCGTTCTTCGCAAGCGCGATGTCGCGCAGGCAGACGGTTACCCTGACCCGTATCCTGGTGGCTGTTCTGGCCGTTGTTGTCGTGTTGATGGCCTTTCTTGCGCCGGTTAGCACGTCGGCTCTGGGGGCTTTTGCGCTCTCGGCATCGGCGCAGTTGTTGATCCCGATGCTGGGTCTTTGCTGGTTCGGTTGGATGACACGCCCAGCCGTGCTGGCCGGCGTCGGGTTCGGTTTGTTTGCGGCTTTCGTGACCGACGCGCTCGGGGTCGGCATTCTGGGCTATCTGGGATTGGACGTGCCATGGGGCCGCTATCCCTGGACGATCCACTCGGCCGCGTGGGGCCTGTTTTTCAATATTCTGGTGTGTCTGCTTGTCTCGGCCATCAGCCAGAACCGCGCCAGAACCGAGTTTCGGCAGCAACTGCGCGCCTTCGTTTCCGAGGCGTTGAGCGGGCAGGGCACGGCGCCTTTGAACAGCTATGCCTGGGCGGCCGGGCTTGCTTGGGGATTTCTTGCAGTGGGACCCGGGCTGATTTTCGGGAATTATGCCTTTGTCGGTGATGACGGCTGGAGCATGGATTTTCCATCGCTTTGGGTCTGGGCCATGCTGTTCTGGCTACTGGGGGTGACCCTTGTTTGGCTACTGGCTTATCGGATGCAGATGGCGTCACATGTCGAATTGGACATCACGTCCTATGAGCCCCCCCCGACCCTGCGACCCGACCAATCCGCTGCCGAGGCACGACGTCTGAGAAGCCTGATCATTCTCGCTCTGGCCGGCGCGGGATTGATCATACTGACGGTCTGGAGTTTTGGGGGGGCGGGATGATGGCTTGCCTCAAGAGCACAGCTGCCTGTCCGGGCTCGGCGTGCAGAAACACAGGATGAAGGATCACTCATGACGCCGTTTACATTCAATACCTCGCCCAGCATTCGGTTTGGTGCCGGAATGATTGCCAATCTGGGTGACATTGTACGCGCGGAAATAGGTAAGCGGGTGCTTCTGGTGACCGATCCCGGCATGATGGCGACCGGGATCGTGGACAGGGTCAGCGATGTGCTGCGGGCGGCAGAGGTGGACATCGTGCTCTATGCGGACGTTCAGGCTGATCCGCCGGAAGCGGTCATCGAGGCGGCGACCGAGGCCGCTTGGACCGGCGCTGTCGAGGGGGTTGTTGGTCTTGGGGGCGGGTCGTCACTCGACGTGGCCAAGTTGGCGGCGCTCTTGGCAACCGGACAGCAAAGCCTTTCAGACATCTATGGTGTGGGGAATGCCCGTGGCCCCAAACTCCCCTTGATCCTGATCCCGACCACATCGGGTACCGGGTCGGAAGTCACGCCGATCTCGATCGTGACCACAGGCAAGAGCGAGAAGATGGGTGTGGTCTCGCCGGTTATCCTACCAGAGATCGCCTTGCTCGATCCCGATCTGACATTGGGTCTGCCTGCCCATGTTACGGCCGCAACCGGTATTGATGCCATGGTCCACGCGATCGAGGCTTACGCCTCGGCCAGTCCAAACAACAATCCGGTTTCGCGCAGTCTGGCCAAAGAGGCTTTGCGATTGATGGGCGGCGCTTTGGAGCGGGCCGTCACGACGCCAGATGACATCGCGGCGCGCACGGACATGCTTCTGGGGTCGATGCTGGCCGGGCAGGCTTTCGCCAACTCGCCGGTTGCCGCCGTGCATGCGCTGGCCTATCCGATCGGTGGCCATTTCAAGGTGCCGCACGGGTTGTCGAATGCCCTTGTGCTTCCGCATGTGCTGCGCTTCAATGCCGTGACCGCGCCCGAACCTTATGCCCAAATCGCCGCCTGCGCCTTTCCCGCGCTTGAAGGATTGGCGTCACAGGCGGCTGCGTCGGCCTTTATCCAGGCGATGCAAGAGCTTTCGGAGAGATGTGGCTTGCAGCAGCACTTGCGCGAAGTCGGAATAGCGCAGGACGATCTGCCCCTTCTGGCCCGTGATGCCATGAACCAGACACGGCTGCTCGTGAACAATCCGCGTCCTTTGACAGAGGCGGATGCGCTGTCGATCTATCATGCCGCTTGGTAGGCATGCTGGAATACGAGCTCTGTGTGACCGGTTGAATGGAATACCACATTCAAACAGTCGCTTTGACGTTTGAAACCCAGTCGGCTGGCCCGCTTTGAAAATATCTCTTGCTTATCACGAAGGAAGTTGGATTTGATGTTGGAGACCGTGGTCTTTTGCGAGTATATATTTTGCCCATCCAAAAATTCGCAAGCATCACGCCAGCCTTGTCTCCTCGTGTCGATCGGACCGGTTTCGATAGGGTTAGACATCATGCCTGAACCGGGTAGCTGATCCTAAATGAAATATTTTCCTCATCCGATCACCAAGATAAATCTCAAACTTATTCAGGGATTTGTGCTTGTAGCACAGCAAAAGAGCTTCAAGCGCGCCGCGGAATTGTCGGGTTTCACGCAATCGGCAATGAGCGCGCAGATACGCACTCTGGAAGAGCAGTTGGGAACCCCCTTGTTCAATCGAACAACGCGACATGTGGAGATGACCGAAGAGGGCGAGCATCTGTTCAAGAGTGCAAAACACGCCATGGAAGAGATCAGTGCAAGCCTGCTGGATATTCAGAACGCGATCGACCTCCGGGTGGGGCATGTGGACGTTGTCTGTTCACCGGCCTTTGCCATGGGGGGGCTTGGCGAGCTGATCGCAGAATTCAGTAAGGAATGCACAGATATCAGCATATCCATCCGTGAAGCTAGTATTGACGGGATCGTGAGCGCAATCATGGTTGACGGGTTCGATTTCGGTATCGGACCAATCGTCGATGTACCTGACCTCGACTTTGACCCTTTACTCAGTGATCCGATCGTCGCGGTGTGCCCAAAAGCCATGAGTGCGACGAGGGCAAAAAGCGTGTCCATCGAAGATCTGGCCAAATTGCCGCTTTTGTTGCTGCATAAATCAACGTCACTCAGGCAACAATTGGACGCGATTGCGTTGGAGAAAGGGGTCATGCTGCATGGGCAATACGAATTTTCGCAACCCTCGACGCTGGTTGCGATGGCCGAAGCTGGTCTTGGTGTTGCGTTGGTGCCTGAGGCGGTTGCGCGGCAGCAGCATTTGGTGGCCTCCAGCATTCTCAAGATAAGGGATGTGAAACTGCGGCGCATGTACGCGATCATCACTCCGGCAGCGAAAAACCTTTCACCGGCCGCGCGCCGGATGGTTCAGATCCTGAAAAGCAAGAGCGGCACCCATGGAAAGGTCTGCTAGATCAATGACTGCTGTAATGCCCGAGGCCCGGGAGAAATTAACTCAACCATCCCAATAGGCCGCATCTTGGAGCCGCGCGACATGGCGAATGTTGCTCTTTTCTTTGCGTCTTACGGGGCCGCGTCGTTCATGGTCGAATGGGTCTTGCAGGCTCTAGGTTCAGCCGCCACCTTGGGGCGCAGTCCTCAGCATCAGACCGCGTCGGGTTCCGTTATGATGAGCCGCTCAAGCAAGCATCGCATCCCATCCGGTATGCTGACGGGGCGGCTCGTCTCTCGGTCTACGTATACGTGGACAAAGCGCCCTTGCGCAGATGCGGTTTCGGTGTAGCTGCCGAAAACGGCAAGCTCATAAGTCACGCTGGAATTGCCAAGACGGCCCACACGCAACCCGACCTCGATTGCTTCCGGGAAAGCCACGGGAGAAAAATAGTTGCATTCTGAATGAGCCACCAGCCCGGTAACCGTGCTGCGCCGAATGTCCAGAACGCCGCCCCGGATCAGATACTCGTTCACCGCTGTGTCGAAAAACGAATAATAGGCGACATTGTTAACGTGCAAATAGGCGTCATTATCCATCCAGCGGGTAGTTATAGGGCAGAAATGGGCAAACGCATCGCGGTGTTCGGGGATAGGACGATTGCTCATCAATTGCTCCAAATAACTGCGTGTTCTACCAGTGGAAACCACCTCTTTTCACAGCATCACGGAATTGGCTGGGCTGTCCAGAGAATTTGGTTGGTGGACAATCATCATGCAGCGACCAGGGCTGTATCGGGGCTGCTTGGCAGCAATCCGTTTGCGGTAGCCTGTGCAAAGCGTAGCGCTGCTTGTTAGAGTATCCATCGTCACGGAGTTCACGCGCTGGTGCCGAGGCAGAGTGCGCTTCCCCCTGTCGTCCTGGAAACTCAAGGACTGGATGCATGAGAGCGGCATCGAAATGCATTTTGATGCGCACAGGTTTTCATATCCGCGCACGTTCCAGCCATCGAGATTGGGTCGTAGGAAAGTGGAGAAGGTTTGACGCCAGTCGCTCCCCCTCCAGCGCATCACCCCAACGCTTCGCGCAGCGACGCCGCAACGGAGTCCGCCGCCATGCGCACTGGCTCGGCGGCCAGATGCGCGTAGCGCGCGGTTGTCTGTACCTGTGTATGCCCCAGCAGCTTACCGATCATGGGCAGGCCCTGACCTGAGGCCACGGCAGTAGACGCGAATGTGTGGCGCAGGTCGTGGATACGGACGTCCTTGACGCCGGCGCGGGCGCGGACGCGCTGCCAAAAGGGCTGCAGATCACTCAGGCGCTTGCCCGGCAGGATGCCGGTGATGACCCACGGGTTGCCGTCGATGCGCTGGGCGTCGCGCAGCAGGTCGACGGCGGGCTGGCCGAGGTGGACGACTTTGTCGCCGGATTTGGAATCCGGAAGGCGCAGGACGCGCTCGGCAAAATCTACGTGCACCCATTGCAGCGCCATGATCTCGTTCAGGCGGCAACCGGTCATGATCAGCAGGCGGGCGGCGCGGATGGCTGACGGCAGCTCGATCCCCTCGGCCTCCATCTCACGCAGAACCTCTCCGATCCGGCGCAACTCTGCCGCGCTGAGAAAGCGCTCGCGCTTCTCCTCTGGGTATTTCCTGATGTGCTTTCGCGGGTTGGAGCCGTCTGGGCGCAGCCCCCACATCTCGGCAAGGCTGAACATCTTTGAGACCACTTCGAGGCAGCGGTTCGCCTGATAGGGGATGTGGCGGAGGTCGTGGTGGAACTTTGCCACGTCCGCTCGGGTGATGCCCGTAACCGTAAGCTGCCCGAGCGCGGGCAGGATGAAGCGTTCGAGGTTCCGACGATACTCCTTCGCCGTGCTTGCCTTCACTCGGATCGTAATATGCTCCCTATCGAAACGCTCTGCCAGTTCCTTCACTGTGATCGCCTTGCGTCCCGCGTCGCGCTCGGCCGCCGGGTCCTCGCCATTGCGCGCGGCGGCGACGATGGCGATGGCGCGGTTGCGTGCCTGCTCGCAGGTCAGGACCGTGCTGGGCCCGAGGCTGATCCGCCGGGATCGCCTTCCGGCGCGATACTGGACCACGTAGCCCTTGCGCCCGCTCGGTAGCACGCGCAGCCCGAAGCCGGGGATCTCGCTGTCCCAGACGAAGTATTCGGCGGCTTGGGCTTCTGCGGCGTCGACGAGGCGCCTGGTCAGCTTGGGCATGGTGGGCGGCCATCCGGTACTCTTTGCTCTACAGTGCGGAAGGCGTGGTGATAGTCAACGAACACATTGATAAAACGGATAAAAAAGAAGTGGCGCGCGTTTCTGCGTGGGTGCCACCAGGCGATTGTGCGTGGTCTGAGTAGCCAACAGAAAATAAACCGACAGGTCCAACCCTGGTGCTGCCGACTTACCCACCGCGATTCGCTGATTGCAAGCGCCACCAGTTTGCACATGGCACGCGAGCTGACGGCAGACTGAACGATGGCGATAGGGTAGGTATGTCAGTCTCGTTGACGAACCCGCCGTAAAGCCATGATGACGCGGGGGCACGGCATGATCTATGCAGCATCTGAAGCATCTGGGGTGGTGGATACCATCTGGGTCGCAAAATGCTTGAACAGCCGTCAGATACAGGCGACCTTGTTGTCAAGTCGGAGACCGGTTGGGGACTGTCGGTCTAGGGTCACCCTCCGCGGATTTCCGAATGATCATAGCCAAGGCAGCCTTTCGTATTCTAATCGGTTTTTTTGGAGCAGCTGCCGCTACCGCGCTGACACCACCTTTCATGGCATTCACGTCAGCAGAAGATACGGTCATCCCACTCGTGATGATTTCCCTTGTTCTCCTTGGCGGTGTCCTTTGTTTATTCGCCCCCTCTATCCGCCGAGCCTTTGGTCGCGGATTCCTGGCACTTAGCGCTTCCGTTTTCGCGCTCCCGATTTCGCCATTCCTGCTATCCGGTCGAACTGCCTCAGAGGTCGTTGGAGCTGCTGAAGCAGGCTCTGAAGGATTCGCCGCTGTAGAAGCAGGTCTTGCTGGGATTGCAGTCACTGGTGTCGCGGCCTTTTTCGGATTAAACGTTGTAACGATCCTGTTGCTGATCAGCCTATTATTGGCGCCTTGGCAGGCGCCGAGAAGTCATCATTGTTGATGGGCGTCAACGCAATGCACCCATGGTTCGGAAATGAGGATGAAATGATATCTTCTCTCTGGGGCTCGTCAGTGTTTAGAGGAACATTTACCGCTGCGCTGCTGTACCTGTCGGGTCTGGGCGTCGCTCATGCAGAGGCGATCAACATCTGGTGCGGCAACGACCGGTTCAAGGTCGATACCGCGCGAAACACCTTAGAAACGGCGGGACGCCTCAACCGCATCTCGTGGATCTTCGACGGTGAATGGATCCGCCTGACCTTTGCAAACGGAACGGATCGCCTCGCGTTCTCGAGCAAGAACGGATACGTTATCCAGAACGGCAAGCAGATTGACGCAGGCTGCAGGTTCACCAACCCCGAGGCGCTTGCGAGAATCGAGATCGCGCCCACGGCCAACTTGCGGTTGAAGTTCATCGCGCTCCCCGAGCCTGACGGGAAGCTTGTTCAGGAACTTATGTCCCTGAGCGGATACTACAATTCGACGATCGATGGACTGTGGGGCTCGGGCACCGAAGACGCCCTTTTTCGTTACAAGGACTGTCCGTCGTCGAATGATTTGGAACAGGGGGCGTGATTTTGGTCTGGAGGGCTCCGGCTCTGTTGGTTGATGTTATGCTGCTTGGCGCTGATGGATCAAGCGGCGGTTCTGGATGGTCTGTAC
>Ga0189287_100239_pt1 | contig 21091 bp, 23 predicted proteins | sample UW86minimetaG_FD_130319 | JGI IMG/M metagenome (GOLD analysis project Ga0189287, IMG submission 130319) | Marine microbial communities from the Costa Rica Dome - UW86 mini metaG | ecosystem: Environmental > Aquatic > Marine > Oceanic > Photic zone | place: Costa Rica: the Eastern Pacific... | reverse complement strand
TCTCGGTCGCCGACCGCCCCGGCATCGCCGCGGCCATCTTCGGCCCCCTCTCGGATGCCGGCGTCAACGTCGACATGATCGTCCAGAACATCTCGGAGGAAGGCCGCACCGACATGACCTTCTCCTGCCCCGTGGGCCAGGTCACCCGTGCCGAGAAGGCCCTGCGCGAGGCCAAGACCCGCGGCGACATCAACTTCCACGACCTGATCGCCGATACCGAGGTGGCCAAGGTCTCCGCCGTCGGCATCGGCATGCGCAGCCAGTCGGGCGTCGCCGCCCGCATGTTCAAGACGCTCAGCGCCGAGGGAATAAACATCAAGGTGATTGCAACCTCCGAGATCAAGATTTCCGTGCTGATCGACCGGAAATATATGGAACTCGCGGTCCAGGCCCTGCATGATGCCTTCGGATTGGAAAAGGCGGCCTGACAGTCCCCCCGGGGCATGACAGGGTCGGGCCGCCAGAAGGACAGGTCCCGCAAAGCGCATGACGGCACCGCAGGAACATCAGACGGACAGCCGGCAGATGCTCGGCCGCCTGCGCTCGGTGATGGCCGAGGACGCGGCCGGCCAGACGCGCCTTGACCGCATCACCGCGCTGATCGCCGAGGAAATGCATTGCGAGGTCTGCTCGATCTACCTCTTCCGCGACGAGGACACGCTCGAGCTTTGCGCCACCGAGGGCCTCAAGCCCGAGGCCGTCCACCAGACCCGCATGCGCCTTGGCGAGGGGCTCGTCGGCCGCATCGCCCAGCGCGGCCACATCATCAACACCGACGACGCGCCCGGCACCCGCGGCTTCCGCTACATGCCCGAGACGGGCGAGGAAGCCTATTGCTCCATGCTCGGCGTCCCCGTCCAGCGGCTGGGCGAAACCCTCGGCGTGCTGGTCGTCCAGTCGAAAGACGCCCGCATCTTCTCCGAGGAAGAGGTCTACGCCGTCGAGGTCGTCGCCATGGTCCTGGCCGAGATGGCCGAGCTCGGCGCCTTCGTGGGCGAAGGCGCGGCGATGAAGGCCCGCCACCAGCAGGCCGTGCTCTTCCACGGCGCCACCGGGCAGGAAGGCGCGGCCCAGGGCCGGGTCTGGCTGCACGAGCCGCGCGTCGTCGTCACCAACCCCATCGCCGACGACCCGCACCGCGAGATGGAGCGCCTCACCACCGCGGTCGACGAACTCCGCGTCGGCGTCGACCGCATGCTGTCCAACGCCAAGACCGGCGACAGCGAACAGCTCCAGGTGCTCGAGGCCTACCGCATGTTCGCCAATTCCAAGGGCTGGATGCGCCGGATGGAGGAAGACATCTCCCGCGGCCTCTCGGCCGAGGCGGCGGTGGAAAAGGAACAATCCGCCGCCCGCGCGCGCATGGCGCAGGTGACCGACCCCTACCTGCGCGACCGGCTGCACGACCTCGACGACCTGTCGAACCGCCTGCTGCGCATCCTCACCGGGCAGGGCAACGAGACCGGCGCCGAAATGCCGCCCGACCCGATCCTGATTGCCCGCAATATCGGCCCCGGCGAACTGCTCGACTATGGCCGCCGCCTCAAGGGCATCGTGCTCGAGGAAGGCTCCGTCGGCAGCCACGCCGCAATCGTCGCCCGGGCGCTCGCCATCCCCCTCGTCATCCATGCCGAGCGCATCACCACCGAGGCCCTGAACGGCGACCTGATCCTTGTCGACGGCGACCAGGGCGTCGCCCACCTGCGCCCCGACGAATCCGTCGTGAACGCCTTCCGCGACAAGATGGCGATGGCCGCCAAGGCCCAGGAACGCTACGCCTCGATCCGCGACAAGCCCGCCGAAACCGTCTGCGGCACGCGCATTTCGCTGCTGATGAACGCCGGTCTCATGGCCGACCTGCCCAGCCTCGACGGCTCCGGCGCCGAGGGCGTGGGCCTCTTCCGCACGGAACTGCAGTTCCTCATCCGCAACCACATGCCCAAGCGGGCCGAACTCAGCGAGCTCTACGCCCGCGTGATGGACGCCGCCCACGACAAGCGCGTCACCTTCCGCACGCTCGACATCGGCTCCGACAAGGTGCTGCCCTACATGACCGCCACCGACGAGCCCAACCCGGCGCTCGGCTGGCGGGCGGTGCGCGTGGGTCTCGACAAGCCCGGCGTCATGCGGATGCAGCTGCAGGCGCTGATCCGCGCCGCCAATGGCCGGCCGCTTTCCGTGATGTTCCCCTTCGTCGCCCAGCGCGAGGAGTTCACCGCCGCCCGCGCCGAGATGGACAAGGCCCTCGAACGCGAGCGCATCCTAGGGCACAACCTGCCCTCCTCGCTCGAGGTGGGCGCGATGCTGGAAACCCCGTCACTCGCCTTCGCCCCCGACAGCTTCTACCGCGAGGTCGATTTCCTCTCGATCGGCGGCAACGACCTGAAACAGTTCTTCTTCGCCGCCGACCGCGAGAACGAGCTGGTCCGCAAGCGCTACGACACGCTCAACGTCAGCTTCCTGACCTTCCTCGAAGGCATCGTCGACCGCTGCAACCGTCTGGAAACGCCCCTCTCCTTCTGCGGCGAGGATGCCGGCCGCCCGGTCGAGGCCGCCTGCATGGCCGCCATCGGCCTGCGCTCGCTCTCGATGCGCCCGGCCTCCATCGGGCCGGTCAAGTCGATCCTGCGGCGCACCGACCTCTCCGAACTCCGCGAGGTGATCCACGAGGCGCGCGAGGCCGGCGTGCAATCCGTCCGCCCGCAGGTGATGGAGTACCTGCGCGGGAAGCTGTAGGGGCTAACGCCGGGCAGCGCCCGACCGCGGGTGGGCGCACCAACGGTCTTGATGGTTGATTTATGGTGCGGCCAACATCCGACCTTCGCTCTGCATGGCCCCGTTGCAGAAGCGCCCGCCCTGGGGGCGGTCGGGCGCTGCCCGGCGCCGCGCCTTTGGCGCGGCTTTGCTCCGGGCTGAAAGTGCCCTGAAGCGAAAGCCATGAAAATCTCCCCCACCGCTGTGACTTTTCAGTCACCGCAAGAATCGGGGCCTGCATTCGGGGCCAATACCACGGGTTGTACCCCCTGCCCCGAACGACTCGAAAACCGGTCCTTAACCATCTGATTCACAATCTGAATAATATCACCCGGCTTGAGGAACAAACCGTGTCCTGCTACCGTTCATTCCAAGGCGCAACCATAGCGCCACCATTGAGGACAACAGCACCATGGCTCTTCCGGGCACTTCCCCCCATCCGTTAACCTCTTGTTTACCATCGCTCCGGCGGCCGGCCTCCATGTCGCTGCCCGTGCCCGACCCGGCCAATCGCCATATCCCGGCCGATGCCGCCGACCTCGCCACCCTGCCGCGCCGCGAGCGGGTGGAACAGGCCTTCGCCGACATCCCCCTCACGCCCAACGAGCGCCGCGCCATCCAGGCTCTGCTCGACGCCCCCGACAGCACGGCGCCCGAACTCGGCGCCGCCTGCGGCTGGCAGAACGCGGCCTGGCGCACCCAGATGATCCTGCTCTGCCAGCGCCGCCGCCGCTATTTCTGGCCGAACGGCATGGGCGCAGACATCACCAACGGTGCCATCATCGGCGCGCTGACCGTGTATGACAGCGCCACGCTGGGCTTCAGCCCGCAACCGGATATCCTGCACATCCTCTACGAGGCGGTCGACGCGGGCTGACCTAGGCCCGCTTCACCGGTGTCTCGACGAACTGGCGGAAATCCTCGATCAGCTCGCCATGCGGCTTCCCGGCATCGATCGCCAGCCGCCGCAGGCCGAAATGCACATGCGCCATCTGCTGGTAGTAGCTGGTATAGGCGTAATTCGTCGCCGCCCCCGCCGCGGCGCCCAGCACCGGCACCGTCTGCGCCGCCAGCTTCTGGCCAAGCACCGTCGCCAGCCGCGGCGCGACCTTGGCGATCAGCGACCGGATCGCCGTGCCCGTCACCGCCATCCGCGTGCTGAGAAACGCCAGGTCCGACCCGTCGTCATGATCCAGCGGCCCGGCCGCGGCGAACACCTGGATGCAGTCATACTGCACCCCCGGCTCGGCCGGGTCGAACCCGTGCTCCACCGCCACGTCCTGGATGGCCCGAAGCAGCACCGTCACCGTCACCGGCAGTTCCGCCAGCGCCGTGGGCAGGCCGCCCATGCCGCCCAGCCCGCCCATCGCGGTGGTCAGCGCCCGGCTCATCCAGCCGGGGCTCACCTCGATCACCCCGCGCGAGCGATGCGCGGCATCCATCGCGAGGTTCAGCGCCTGGTCGGTGCGCTCGGCCAACTGCATGCGCACGCCCGAGGGCAGCCGGTTCAACAGCGTTTCCGCCTGTCCGCCGATCACGTTCAGCACCTGGATACCCACGTTGCCGGCCCGCGCATGGCGCTGCGCCAGAACTTTCAGCCGCGCTTCCACGGCCTCGGGCGTAATCGGGGCTTCGAGAATTTCCATCCGCCACTCCTTCGAAGGCTACCCCCTGAAGATCGGCACAATCGCCCGCCGTTTCAAGCGCAGCGTGTCACCTGGCCGGTGACCCCGTCCCACGCCCCCTCGGCAAGCGCGACGCCCAGGACCCTTGCGGGGTTGGTCGGCGGCGGCATCTCGACCCCCTCCAGCCGGTGAAACCCGAACCGCCCGTAATAGGGCTCGTCCCCCACCAGCATCGCCCTCTGCCAGCCCAGGTCGCGCGCCCGGTCAAGGCTTTCGAGGATCAGGAAACCGCCCAGCCCTTCGCCCTGGTGCGTCGGGTGCACCGCCACGGGGCCCAGCAGCAGCACCCGGCTCTCGCCCACCAGCACCGGCCAGAACCGGATCGCCCCCGCCACGATCCCCTCCTCGCGCGCCACCAGGCACAGCTCCGCCACGCGCGCCACGCCCTCGCGCAGCCGGTACGAGGACAGCGCCTCCCGCCCCGGTGCAAAGCAAAGGTCGTAGAGCGCCTCGACCTCCCACCAGTCGTCGGAGGTTTCTTCCTTGAGTGAAAACACCGCCCGCCCCTCGAAAAACAGGTAGATAGTCGCGTATCACGCGGTTAGGGCTGGTTCAAACCGCAACTTCAGGCGGGGTGCAACCCCCGCGCAGAGGAGCCCCATGTTCTACAAACCCGAAGACGGCCACGGCCTGCCCCACAACCCGTTCAACGCCATCGTCACGCCCCGGCCCATCGGCTGGATCTCGACCCGCGGCACCGACGGGCAGGACAACATCGCCCCCTATTCCTTCTTCAACGCCGTGGCCTACGTGCCCCCGCAGGTGATGTTCGCCTCCACCTCCGCCAAGGACGATCGCGACGGCACCAAGGACAGCGTCGCCAACATCCGCGACACCGGCTTTTTCTGCGTCAACATCGTCGAATACGCCATGCGCGACGTGATGAACAAATCCTCCGGCCCGTGGGAGCGCGACGTCGACGAGTTCGAGCTTGCCGGGATCGAGCGCACCGAGTGTGAAACCGTCCCCTGCTCGCGCGTCGCCAACGCGCCCGCCGCGCTCGAATGCAAGCTGACCCAGATCGTGCAATTGCCCGGCGAGGCTAATTTCACCGTCTTCGGCGAGGTCACCGGCATCCACATGCGCGACGACTGCCTCGTCGACGGCATCTTCGACGTGCTCCGCTTCAACCCGCTGGCGCGCATGGGCTACCGCGACTACTCCGTCGTGCGCGAGAAATTCTCGCTCAAACGCCCCGGGGAATAACCTCAACCGGGGTGTTTCGCGCGGATCGCGATGGCATGCATGAAATACCCCGCCCCGACCAGTTCGCCGGCGAACTCGCTGATCCCGTTTCTCGAAAGGCCCAGGGCCATCGCCTCCTCGAAGCGGGCAATGGCCGCCTCGACGCCGGCCTCTTCCTGCAACATCAGCAGGGCATCCAGCAGCACGGCCGAGGCAATCGTCGCGTCCAGGTCAAGCGAGTGATCGATCGCGCGCCGCGCCGCGGCCATGTCCTTCCTGTTGTACTCGATATAGCCCAGTAGCTCGTAGTCGTAGTTATCGACCTCGTCCCCGGCGATGTTGCGGCCGATCTGAAGCGCCGCCGTCTCGTACTGGCCGTGATGCATCATCAGCTTGGCGCGCCAGTAGACGACGAAGATGTCCGGCCCCAGGATCTCCTCGGCAGAGGCCAGGTAGGCCAGCGCGTCACTCCCGCGACCAAGTGCCGACATGGCCCGCGCGCGCCAGATATATCCCTCGTGCGTTTCCGGGGACGCCTCGACCAGGGCGTCGGCATCGCGGATCACCTGCCGGTACCGCTCCAGCACGAACAGCGAGCCGATCCGCAGGTCGAGGAAATAGGCCGGGTCCATGTCGTCCTCCAGCGCCCGGCCGGTCTGTTCGATCACCTTCTCGTGCTCGCCCAGCGCCTTGTAGGACTTGGCCAGGCCGGCCAGCGCGTTCGCGTCCCACGGGGCCTCCTCGAGGAACGTGGCGAAGAGGTCGCGCGCCTCCGCGGCACGGTCCACCTCCAGCAACCGCCATCCCTTCTCGCGCCGGGCCCAGTCATAGCCGGGGTTTATCGCCAGCGCCGCATCCAGGTAGGTCATCAACTCGTCGAAGCCGATCTGCTCCAGGTCCCAAAGGCTCAGGCCCAGCCCGGCAAGTGCCGAGGCCGACGCGGAAATATCCAGCGCGCGGCGAAACTGATCCGCCGCGGCCGCATAATCCCCCTTGTCATGAAGCACCCAGCCAAGCCCGCGGATGGCCCTGTCCTCGTCCGGGTCGCGCGCCAGCGTCGCCTCGAAAACCGCCCGCGCCTCCTCCAGCCGGTCGGTTTCGTAATAGGCGATGCCCAGCGATTCCTCCATCCTGGCAAGCTCTTCGGAGGTTTGGCCCGACCCGGAAAGGGCGATGCCGCAAATCTCGATCAGCCGCTCCGCCGTATCGGACGACCCGATACAGACCGAGGCATGGGTCTCCTCCGAGCTGTCGATAAGCGGAAAGCCCGCGGCCGGGGCGGCGCAAAGGGCGAAAAGAACACTGGAAACAACGGGCAAGCGCACGGGCGCCATGTGAAAATCTCCGAACCTTCAATCAACCGGAAGCTTACCCGCGGCCTGCACAAGATCAACCGCCCTGCGCCCCCTACTTCCCGTAATACTCCCGGAACCACGCCACGAACCGCGCGATCCCCTCGCGCACATCCGTTCCGGGGCGATAGCCCGTCAGGCTCTGCAACAGGCTGGCATCGGCCCAGGTGGCCGGCACGTCGCCCTTCTGCATCTCCATCAGGTTGCGTTGCGCCTTTTTCCCCAGCGCCTCTTCGATCGCGTCGACGAAATCCAGCAGGCGCACGGTCTGCGAGTTGCCGATATTGACCACCCGGTAGGGCGCCACGGGCGACAGGCTGTCCCCCTCGGCAATATCCTCGGGGCTCTCGGGGCGTACCGGCGCCGCGTCGATCAGCAGCCGGATCCCCCGCACGAGGTCGTCGACATAGGTAAAATCCCGGTACATCTCGCCGTGGTTGTAGACGTCGATCGGCCGGTCCTCGAGGATCGCGTCGACGAACTTGTAAAGCGCCATGTCCGGCCGCCCCCAGGGCCCGTAGACGGTGAAGAACCGGAACATTGTCGTCGGCAGGTTCCACAGGTGCGCATAGGAATGGCCCATCGCCTCGCAGGCCTTCTTGGTGGCCGCGTAGATCGTCATCTGCGTGTCGGCCTTCTGCGTCTCGCGATAGGGCATCTCCGTCTCGGCCCCGTAGACCGAGCTGGTCGAGGCCATCAGCAGGTGCCGCACCTCGTGCCGCCGCGCCGCCTCCATCACGTTGAACGTGCCGACCACGTTGGCATCGATATAGGCCCGTGGCGCCTCGAGGCTGTAGCGCACCCCGGCCTGCGCCGCGAGGTGCACGATCACGTCCGGTTTGAACGCATCCGCCGCCGCATCCAGAGCATCCTGATCTTCCAGCATCGCCTCGGTCGCGGCAAAGCCCGGCTTCTGGTGCAGCATCTGGTGGCGGCGCTGCTTCAGGCTGACATCGTAGTAATCCGTCATCCCGTCGAAGCCATGCACCTCGATCCCCTCGTCAAGCAGCAGACTGGCCAGGTGATAGCCGATGAACCCCGCCGTGCCGGTGATGAATACCCGTGTCATGCCCGCTCCCGCCCCGATTATTCTTGTATCGAATCGATAGCCCCTGGGCCCTCGCGGCACAAGCTTTGCCGCGGGCGCAGGCGGCTACCCCGGCCGACCGGCCCCCATTTGCCCCAGTTCGGGCGTGTAAAGCCGGTAGATCCCCCGCCCCGCCGCCTTGGCCGCGTATAGCGCGGTGTCGGCGTCATGCATCATCCGTACCGGGTCGAGCGGGTCATATCCCCGGCTCAGGCTCGCGCCGATGCTGGCCGACACCGTCAGCCGCCGGTCGCCGTATGGTATCGGCCGGGCGATTTCCCCGGTCAGGCGGTGCGCCAGGTCGGCCACCGCCTCGGTCCGCGACTGCTCGGGCAGGACCAGCAGGAATTCGTCCCCGCCGATGCGGATCAGCGTGTCGCGGTCGCGTGTGCCGCTCGTCAGCCGGCAGGCCACGGCCTGCAGCACCGCGTCTCCGGCGGCATGGCCAAAGGTGTCGTTCACGCCCTTGAAGTGGTCGAGATCGAGATGCATCAGGGCGAAATCCGTTCCCGTCTCGGCCATGCGCGTCAGCACCGGCTCCAGCGCGCGGCGGTTGCGCAGCCCGGTCAGCTTGTCGGTCACCGACGCCTCCAGCGCCTCGATCCGCGCGCCGTCGAGCCGGGTGTTCAGCCGACGCAGCTCCTCCATCGCGGCCGATTTCGCCTCGACGAGGTAGAGCATCTCGATGGCCAGGTCGGTGGCCGCGAAATCGGCGCTGGTCAGGGCGAAATCCCGCACCGCGTCGACGATCGAGATGCCGAAGGACAGGTTCAGCACCGCGCCCGCCGGCGCTTCGCCGCCCGGCCCCGCCCCCGCCTCCGACGGCAGGGGCACCAGCACGCCCTTCAGCTCGGTCCGCGGCGGCATGCGCAGCGCGAAGTGCAGCTTCCGTCCCGCCAGCGCCAGCAGGGCCTCCATCCGGTCCGAGGCGCGGGGGCGGCGCAGGTCCAGGAGCTCGGCCAGGTGCATCCCCTCCGGCGCGCCGCCGGGGCTCAGCTTGCGCATGGCCGGGCCGGCGTGGCGGATATGCCCCGTACCATCCAGCAGCAGGTGCATCGGGCAGAGCGTGTCGAGCACCGCGCCAAGCTTCACAGAGTCCAGCGCCACGAAACTCATGGCGCCCTCGCCCCGAGGTCGAAACGCCGGCCCTCGGCAAAGGACGCCTCCAGCAGCATGATCGCGATGATCTCGCGCCCGGGGCTTGCGCCCATGTGCTCCATCACCACCAGCGCGCCGTAATCATCCGCCATCGCCCGCAACAGGCCCACCATCACGTGCCCGAACCACGGCTTGCCCGCCCCTTCCGTGCGCACCACGAAGCTGAACGACCGCGCCCCGTGCTCGCGCAGCTCCATCTGCGGCAGTTCCAGCTCCGGCACCGCCAGCCTGACCCGCGCGGGCAGGTCGTCCAGCGAAAGAAGGAAATCGACGAACCCGGTCCCCCCGAAGCGCAGCAGCCGGCGAAGCGCCCCGGTCGAGGGCGAGGAGACAAGGAAGGTGCCGATATCCTCCAGCACCTCGCCGCGCGGCTTGCCCAGCACCTGCGCCATCCCGTCCAGCAACGCCTCCGTCACCTCCGGGTCATAGCTCTGCATCGCCTCGAAGGTCAAAACCGGGAGGTTCCGGCGGCGGCAGACCCGCTCCCAGAACCCGTTTCCGTATGTGGCGCGCGCGAAACGCTCGATGGCCTGGTTGATCAGCCCGTGCATGCTCTGCCTCCAAGACGAGGCTAGTTGTGACAGGCCGGCGTTAAAGAAGTGTCAATAAATCCGAACTTCGGCATTTCCGCCCGCCGGCGCCATGCGCCCCGGCGGGTGCAACCGGCTCTCGGGCCTCAGAAATCCGTCGGCGCCCCACCCTCTTCCTTGCGCCGTTCGACGAAGGCGGCCAGCTCCTCGCGGATGCCTTCGTCCATCGGCGGCGCCTCGAAACTGGCGACGATGTCGCGGTAGACCTGGTGCGCGCGCTCCGCCGTCCAGGCACTGCCCGCGGCCTCCCACGCCTCGTAGTTCCGCCAGTCGCTCAGGAAGGGCTGGTAGAAGGCCGTGGTATAGCGGTCCTGCGTGTGCTGGATGCCGAAGAAATGGCCCTGGTCGCCCACCTCGCGCACCGCGTCAAAGGCAATCTCGTCCGGCCCGGTCATGGTCAGCATCGGGTCCATGTAGCGCTGGATCTGCTGCAACACCTCGCAATCCATGACGAACTTCTCGGGGCTCGCGATCAGCCCGCCCTCCAGCCAGCCGGCCGCGTGATAGATCATGTGCGCCCCGGCCTGCACGCCCGACCACAGGCTGTTCGAGGTCTCCCACATCGCCTGACCGTCCGGCACGTTGGCGGCGCAGACGCCGCTCGCCCGCATCGGCAGCTTGTAGAACCGCGCAAGCTGGCCGGTCATCTGCGTCGCGCGCATGTATTCCGGCGTCCCGAAGGCGGGCGCGCCCGACTTCATGTCGACGTTGGAGGTGAACGTCCCGATGGCACAGCACGCCCCCGGCCGGATGATCTGCGCCAGCACCACCGCGCACAGCCCCTCGGCCAGCGACTGCGCCACCGCGCCCGCCATCGTCACCGGCGCCATGGCGCCCGCCAGCGTGAACGGCGTCACCACCAGCCCCTGGTTGCGCCGGGCGATCCGCATCCAGCCATCCAGCATCGGGTAGTCGTGCTTCAGGGGCGAGGTCGAGTTGATGTTGGTGTACATGCGCGGCCTGGCCTCGAACTCGTCGCTCGTCAGCCCGCCGGCGATGCGCACCATCTCCATCACGTCCTCGACCCGTTCCTTGCCGAGGCAATAGGCATGCGCCACCTTGTCGGTCAGCGTCAGCTTGTCATAAAGCACGTCGAGATGCCGGATCGAGGGGTGCACGTCCTGCGGCTCCACCGGGTAGCCGCCGACGAAATGGATGCAGTTGAAATACTGGCTCAGCTTCAGCAGGTTCGCGCACATCTCGCGCGTTCCCGTCACCTTCCGCCCGATATTCATGTCCCAGTAGCTCGGCGGCGACGAAACGTTGCCGAAATTCAGGTGCTGCCCGCCGATGGTCAGCATCCGGTCGGGGTTGCGCGGGGTGATCGTCCACTGCTCCGGCGCCTTGGCGATCATCTCCATCACGAAATCGCGGCCCATGCGCACGTTCTCGCCATCCACGGTGCAGCCGCCCGAGGCTTTAAGGATTTCCAAAGCCTCGGGGTTCAGGAACTCGATGCCGATCTCTTCGAGGATGCGCATCGCGCCGTCATGGATCGCCTGCACGCCCGCCTCGTCCAGCGGTTCGACCGGACGGTCGATGTTGATCGGCGGGTTCCACGGCATCTGGTCGATGACCGCGGTGCCCCGGCGCTCGGCATTGCCCGCGCGGCCGCCGCCGCGCTTCCTGCGTTTGGCTTCTACTGCCATGGGAGACTCCTGTTTCCACTGACAGACATGACACCACCGCTGACATCCACGAAAATGCCAGTTAGCGACATGATGTGTCGCTTTCGTGCTACCCGTGCGCCTGTTTTGGCCGAAGCCCCCGCCCGGTCACGATCAGGTAAATCGCAAGGCTCCCCACCACGACCGCGCCGCCGATCGCCATGTTCACCGTCGGCCGCTCGCCCACCCCGACCCACACCCAGATCGGCGCCAGGACCACCTCCAGAAGCATCAGCAGGCTCACGTTCGCCGCCTGCGTATGGCGCGAGGCAAAGGAGAGGGCGAAGAACGACACCGGCAGGATCACCGCGCCCGCCACGATGATCGCCCAGGGCCGGCCCTCGGCCATCTCGCCGGCCCCGGTGATCGTCAGCCCGGTCAGCCCGGCCAGCCATGCCCCCACCCCGATCACCAGCATGATCGGCAGGCCGGGCCGTGCCCTCAGGATGGTGAAGTTGAGCGCCAGCACCAGCGCCACGGCCAGCCCGAACCCCGCCCCCAGCAGCGCGCGCATGTTCAGCCGCACGTCGCCGCCCTCCCCGCCCGAAACGGCAATCGCGATACCCGCCAGCACCGCCGCCATCGCCGCCCATGTCGCCGCCCGCGTCGGTTCGGCCAGGATCACCCGGCTCAGGAGGGCCGAGAAGACAGGCACCGCCGCCACGCCGATAAGGACTGCCGCGGCCGGGGCCGAGGCGATACCCAGGCTGAACAGGATCGAGTTGAAGAGCTGGCAGACGACGATCGCCACCCCCGATCCCGTGGCAAGCTGCGCGATGTCGCCCCGCCGGTTGCGGCTCAGCACCGCCCAGCCCAGCACCATGACCGATCCCATCAGCATCCCCCGCCAGGCCACCATCTGGAACCCGTCCATGCCCGACAGCCGCATGAACATGGCATCCGGCGTCAGGAACAGCGCACCGGCCATGGCCAGGAAGATACCGTAAAGCGGGTGCCGGCTCATGCCGCCAGCCAGGCCGGGATTTCTCCGATATGCGCCAGCACGTGATCGGCGAAGGGCGCCAGATCGCCGGCCCCGGCGGCGCCGGTCAACACCGCCAGCGTCTGCATTCCCGCGGCCCGCCCGGCCAGAAGGTCGTGGGTGCTGTCGCCCACCATCGCCACCCGCCCGGGCCTGAGGCCATGGGCCTGTGCGAAGGCCAGCAGCGGCCCGGGCTCGGGCTTGGCGCCGTAGCCCGAATCGTACCCCGCCACGAAGTCGAAAAGCGCCGCCACCCCGGCCGCCTCCAGGTGCGCATGGGCCGTCGATTCGCTATCATTCGTCATCACGCCCAGGATCAGCCCCTGCGCCCGCAGCCCTTCCAGCAACGGCGCCAGCGGCACGGCGGGGGACAACGGCGCATGCCGTGCGTGGTAGTCGAGGACCGTCTCGACAGCGTCCACGTCGGCGGTGCCCAGCGCGCCGGCGACACAGGCGGCCACATCGCGGTTCGGGCTGGCGATGGCGGGGCTGCCGGGGCGGAACCGCTCTGCCTCGAGGTCGAATTCCAGCGCCGCGGCCAGCGCCTCGGCCACCCCCGGCCTGCCCTCGGCCAGCGTGACGATCAGGCCCTTGGCCCAGGCGCTCCACGTGGCGTGGAAATCGAACAGCGTGCCGTCCTTGTCAAAGAGCAGCCCGTCAAGCTTCGTAACCGGTTTCTTCACGATCCGCCCTTATGTCCAGTGTATCTGTGCGCCCCCGGGAAGGGCCGCGCGGGCGGCCATCGGGGCACTGGTGTCAAGCCCCGTGTCCGCGCAGAAGGCCAGGACCCAGGCATCGTCCATCAACAGGAAATCCAGCACGGAGCCAAGGAATTCAGGGTCTTCGGCGCCCGCCCGCAGGTCCGCCTCCGACGCGCCCGAGGCGCCGAGGAAGACCGGCAACAGCTCGTCATTCCCGGCCAGCCAGCCCAGGGCCTGCAGCGCGATCGCTTCGGCGGCATCCTGCTTCAGATTCAACTGCGTTAATTCCCGGAAAGGTTTTCTTAACTTCTGACATGGATAGTCGACATGACGGAAAGAACAAGCCTGAAGGTCTTTCGTTGATGACAGGAAGAATTCTGATTGTCGACGCGCTGGCAACCAACCGGATCGTGTTGAAGGTGACGCTCTCGGCGGCCTTCTACCGCGTGATCCAGGCCGGCAGCGGCCATGACGCGATCGGGATGGCCCGCCGGGCCCGACCCGACATCGTGATCGCGGGCGACCTGCCCGACATGCCGCTGGCCGAGTTCGCGGCCGCCCTCCAGCCCGCCACCGGCACGCCCGCACCGCCCCTCGTGGCCCTCCTGCCCGACGATCACGGCGGCCGCCGGATCGGCGCTCTGCGCGCCGGCGCTGTCGACGTGGTCACCAAGCCCTATGACGAGAATGTCCTGCTGGCCCGCCTCCGGTCGATCATGCGGCACCGGCAGATCGACAGCGATTTCGGCATGACCGCCGACACTGCCGACGCGCTCGGTTTCGCCGAGGAGCCGGCAGCCTTCCAGAAACGGCAAAGCGTCGCGGTCCTCGCCGCCACCCGCCCGCAGGCCGAGGCGCTGCGCACCCGCCTTGCCGCCGGCACCGCCCATGACATCATTGCCCTCGGCCTCGACGAGCCCGGCACTGCCAAGGCGCTTCGGCGCCGGCCCGATGCCATCATCCTGCATGTCGGGCCCCGCAACACCCGCCCGGGCCTGAGCCTCCTGGCCGAGCTTCAGGCGGCGCCCAGCACCCGGCGCGCCCGCGTGCTGGCCCTGCTCGACCCCGGCGTCATGCACCTTGCCGCGCCGATCCTCGACATGGGCGCGCATGACGCCGTGCCCGACACCACCGACGACCACGAACTGGCCCTGCGCCTGGCCTTCCAACTGTCGCAGAAATCCCGCGGCGACGCCCTGCGCGGCAAGCTCGAAGACGGGTTGCAGGCCGCCGTGATCGACCCGCTCACCGGGCTCTACAATCGCCGCTACGCGCTCAGCTACGTCAAGCGGATGCTCGCCTCGGCCCAAGACGCCCAGGGCACGGCCCGCACCTGCGCCGTGCTCGTCGCCGATCTCGACCATTTCAAATCGGTCAATGACACCTACGGTCACGCGGCGGGCGATGCGGTGCTGGCACAGGTTTCGGCCCGGATGCGGGCGGCGCTGCCATTCGACGCCATGATCGCCCGCATCGGCGGAGAGGAGTTCCTCATCGCCGTACCCGACACCTCGCTGCGCGACGTCCGCAACCTCGCCGACCACCTGCGCCGCGTGGTGCGCGACACCTCGGTGCCGCTTGCCGGCGGCGGCGGGCCGGTGCGGGTGACCGTCAGCATCGGCGCCTCGCTTGCCACGCCGGGCCCCGCGGGGCCGAAAACGGATGTCGGCAAACTGGTGGCCGAGGCCGACAAGGCGCTCTACGGCTCCAAGACCGGCGGGCGTGACACCGTCACCGTCTGTCGCCGCCCCGCCGCCTGACGCGCCGCTCAGTCCCGGTCGTACCGCCGGTCGCGCCGCTCGACCAGGCGCTCGGCATAGGCGGCGCGCGCGGCGTCATCCATCTCGGTCAGCCGTTCGATCAGCAGCGACTGGCCAAGGCTCAGCCGCTCCTGGAACAGTCCCTGGATACGCGCCAGCCGCGCCTCGACCGACGCCGGGTCGAACGGCACGGCCTTCAGGTCGGCGATCAGCCCGTCGAATTCCTCGCGGTGCCGGTCGCGCGAGAACGAGCCATCCTTGTAGGATTGCCGGATCTTCATGCCGATGGCGCGCCGATCCTCGTCGCTCAGCGCCCGGGTCAGCGGCCCGCCCATCGTCTCCAGCCGCGGCGGACCCTTGTGATGCCACTTGCCGCCCGAGAAGAACGCCCCCGCCACCGCGCCCGCCACCAGCAGGTTCAGCCCCAGCGACACCACCAGCAGGATCTTCACCCAGCCCCGCGTCCGGCCCTTTGCCTCGTCACTCATCACATGCCTCCATCGGCCAGCATGAAGGTCGCGTCCGGATCGAGATCGATCAGGTAGGCCGCGTCGTTGCCCGCGATCACGTCCTGCGCCATCCCGGTCAGCCCGGCAGGCGCGCTTACCCCGATCCAGAGCCCGGCCACCGTCGCCGCCGCCAGCCCGGTCATCGCCGGCCAGCCGCCCAGCGCCTGCGCCAGCCGCTCCAGCCAGCCGCGCCGCACCGGCGCCGGCGCCGTCACGGCGGCGGGGGCCTTCGCCCGCTCGGCCTGAACCCTGTCGGCATCGGCCATGATCCGCGCCATCAGCGCATCGCCCGGCTCCGGCCGCGCGGCCTTGCCGGCGTCGAAAAACGCCTTCAGCGGATCGGTGTTTTCAGGTTCATCCATCATCCGTGTACCCCAGGTCATCGCGCCGCGCGGACAAATCCGCCGCCAGCGCCCGTTTTCCGCGTGCCACCAGGCTTTCCACCGCCTCCACGCTGATCTCCATGATCTCGGCGATCTCGGGGTTCCCGAGCTCCTCGATATGGCGCAGGATCACCGCCTCGCGCTGCCTGTCCGGCAGCCTGTCCAGCGCGTCCTGCAAGGCATCGGCCCGTGCCCGCTCCTGCAGGCCCTCGGCCGGGCCCGGCCGCTCGTCCTCCGGTTCCGGCGCCTCGTCGAGGCCCACGCCCCGCGCCTTGCGAAACCGGTCGGTGCACAGGTTGGCGGTCACCCGGTAAAGCCAGGTCGTCACCTTGGCCTCGCCCTGCCGCCATTCCGGCGCGATCTTCCACAGCCGCAGCATCGCCTCCTGCGCCACGTCCTCGGCCTCGGCCCGGTTGCCCAGCAGCCGCTGCGCCTGCGCCAGCACCCGCGGCACCAGCCGGGCCGTCAGAACACGCGCCGCCACCGCGTCGCCGTTGGCATAGAGCACCAACAGCGCCTCGTCTGGGGCGGACATCTGTTCGTCAAGCGGCATCGTCATTTTCCGGGTGCGCGCACTGGCCTCAGGTTAGCGGATCGGCAAGGACCCCTCGGGCACCGATGGTGGCCGGAGCGCCCGCCATTGGCAAGGGCGCCCCGGCCTCTGCCCGGTCAGTCCTGCCCGGAATCCATGTCATCGCCGCGCTTGTGCTTGCCATGCTCGCCATGCTTGCCGTGACGCTTGTGCATCCGATCCTTCATCGCGTCGAATTCCTCGCGCGAGACGGCACCGTCGCCATCCTGGTCGACCTTGGCGAACATCCGGTCGGCCCGGTCGCCGCGCATCTCTTCCATGGTCAGCGCGCCGTCGGCATCGGCGTCCTGGCGCTCGAACATCTTGTTGAGGAACCGCTCGCGGCGCTCCGACGCCCGGGCTTCCATCCGCGCCGACATCTCCTCGCGGGTGATCTTGCCGTCGCCATCGGCGTCGGCCTCGTCGAACCGGGCCTGCATCCGCGCCTGCATCTCCTCGCGGCTGACGGCGCCGTCGCCATTGGCGTCGAGCTCTTCGAAAGAGGGGCGCTTGCCATGGTGGCCCTTGGCCGAGTCGTCGCTCGCGGCAATGCCCTGCGTGGCGGCAGCCGCCAGGATGGCGGCGCTCAGGCTGGCCATCAAAATACCGTTCTTCATCTCTTCGTCTCCTTGAGATCTTACCTGTACTAGCTCCTGCAACCGGCCGTCATTCCCGGCCGCTTACATACCCTGAACGGATGGGCCCGGCCGTTCCGTCGCGCCCGGCGAAGAAAAAATTCCGGCAACATATTTGCGACATCCGGCCGCAAGGACGGCCTGCGCCCTTCCAATTCACCGCGCCATTGCCCAATTCTGGGGCTATCGCGAACGAGGCACACCATGACAGACAAGACCATCAGCACCGACACCCGGGAATTGTGGCCCGCGCTGCGCCGCGGCTTCCGGCGCAAATGCCCGAACTGCGGCTCGGGGCCGATGATGGAAAGCTATCTCAAGGTGCGCGACACCTGCACCGTCTGCCGCGAGGATCTCAGCCATCACCGCGCCGATGACGGCCCGGCCTACCTCACCATCCTGATCGTCGGCCACCTGATGGCGCCGCTGCTGCACGTGTCCTTCACCATGTTCCGACCCGAACCGCTTGTTCTTTTCACCATATTCGCTATTGGCTGCGTCGGGCTCTCGCTCTACCTTCTGCCCCGGCTCAAGGGGGCGGTCGTCAGCTTCCAGTGGGCCCGCCACATGCACGGCTTCGGCGAAAAGGCGTAAAGTCCGGCCAACGGACAAGGCGCCGCAGGACAGGGACACACGCATCACATGACCGTCGACAAGACCGCCATCCGCGACGCCGCCACCGTGATCGTCCTGCGCGACCGGATGACCACGCCCAGCGTGCTGATGGGCCAGCGCGGCGCCAAGGCGGCGTTCTTCCCCTCCAAATTCGTCTTCCCCGGCGGGGCGGTCGATGCCGACGACGCGGGCGTGCCGCTGGTGACGCCGCTTTCCGACATCTGCCGCTCACGCCTGCTGGAAGACAGCCCGGCCGACCTCTCCCACGCGCTCTCGACCGCCGCCATCCGCGAGCTATGGGAGGAGACGGGCCTCCTGCTGGGCGAGCCCGGCCAATGGCCCGGCACGCCGCATCCCGACTGGGAACGCTTCGCCGAAGCGGGCTATCTCCCCTCGGCGCTCGGCATGCAGTTCTTCTTCCGCGCCCTCACGCCCCCCGGCCGGCCCCGCCGCTTCGACGCGCGCTTCTTCCTCGTCGATGCCGACCGGATCGAGGGCGACCTCGACGACTTCTCCGCCGCCTCCGAGGAACTCTCGCACCTGCAATGGGTGCCGCTGGCCGAGGCCCGCGCCCTCGACCTGCCCTTCATCACCGAGGTCGTGCTGGCAGAGGTCGCCGCCTGCGCCCGCACCCTCACCCCGCCGCCCTCGATCCCGTTCTTCAAGAACGACGACGAGGAAAGCCTGTTCCTCAGGTTGCGGGGCGTGGCACCGGTGGAGTGACTGGCGCAAAGCCGGGCGAGCGCTGGCCCGTGGGTAGGCGCCGCAACGGCATTGACTGGTACTTTATGGCCCAGACCACCTCTTAGCTCGAAACATCATGCAACACCCGCCAAAGCGCCTGCCCGCCCATACGGGCCGGCGCTCGCCCGGCGGCCTTCGGCCTTGTTCCGGGCGGTCTACCCCACCAACACCAGAAGAAGGATACTCACCGTCAACAGCGCAATTCCCGTCAGCTCCCGCCGCGTGATCGTCTCCTTGAAGAACAGCACCGACGCCATCAGCGAAAAGATCACCTCCACCTGCCCCACGGCAAAGACATAGGCCGCGTTCTGCAAGGTGAACGCTGTGAACCAGCCGACCGATCCGCCAAGGCTCGCCACCCCCATCCAGATCGCCCGGCCCCGTGCCGCCCAGACGCGTCCCACCTGCCCCGGCTCGCGCCAGAGGAGCCAGAGCATCATGCCCACCGTCTGTGACAGCGTCACCGCCGAGACCGTGACCACCGCCCGCAGGAAGGCATCGTCGCTCGCCACCTCCAGTGTCGCACCCCGATAGGTCACCGCCGACACCGCGAACAGCGCGCCCGACAACAGCCCCAGCCCCGCCGCCCTGTTCATCAGCCGCTTCAGCCGCCCGCCCTGCAGATCGGGCGTATCCGACAGCACCAGAACCCCGGTCAGCCCCACGACGATCGCCACCAGCCCCGGCACACTCACCGTATCCCCCAGAACGATCAGGCCAACCAGTGCGGTCTGGATCACCTCGGTCTTCTTGAAGGTGATCCCGACCGCGAAATTCCGCTGCGCGAACAACAGCACCACGCACCACGTGGCCAGGATCTGCGCCAGCCCGCCGATCAGCGCGTAAGCCCAGAACACCCCGCCCGGCGCCGGCAGCTCGAACCCGCCCCAGAGGACATAACCAACGGCCAGAAGGAACGCGCAAGGGGCGGCATAGAAGAACCGCGCAAACGTCGCCCCGCCCGCAGACAACGTCCCCATGCTGAGCGATTTCTGCAGCATGAAGCGCAGCGTCTGGAACGCGGCGGCCATGATGGCAAGGTAGATCCAGGCTTCCATGCCCAAGGCCTATGCCGAACTTTCCCGGTAATGACCAGCGACAGCTTGTACCCCGTACAATGCCAAGGGGGGCCGCCATGGCCCCCCTTTCAAGTCACTCCGCCGGTTGGTCCGGCTTGCCGCCGGGCGCGGGCCACATCGGGTGCGGCACCGGGTCCTTTGGCGTCAGGAAATGCCGCGCGAAGATCTCGGCGTATGACCGGTAGTAATACCCGTCATTGCGCTTGAGATACTTCTCCCGGTTCTCCTCGAACAGCCGCGGCAGGCGGTACCACGCCACCTTGGGGTGCATGTGGTGGACCACGTGCAGGTTGTTGTTCAGGAAGATCAGCGCCAGCGGCCCCTTGTCCTCGATCACCACGGTCCGCCCGCTCGCGCGCTCATGCGCCCGGTGCTCGAGGAACGTCCGGATCTTCAGCACCGAGAACGCGCCGTAAGCCGACACCAGGTAGGCCCAGAACGGCATTGGCGCCCAGGTCACCAGTGCCACCACCGGAACCACGCCCGGCAGGTGCATCAGCCACGCGTTCAGCACCTTGCCGTCGCCGCTGCGCACCGCGCGCCAGTCGTCGCGGCACAGCGTCCAGACCGACAGCGCCGGGCCGAACACCATCCGCCCCGCCAGCGTGTTGTTGAGCCGCAGAACCACCTGCCCCCAGCGCGGCAGCCGCGCCCAGACATCGGGGTCCATGTAGTTCGATTCCGGGTCGTCATAGGGATCGGTCAGGATCGAATCGACATGGTGCGCCAGGTGCAGGTCTCGGAACCGCCGGTAGGGGATGAAAAGGCCAAGGCACAGGAACACCGTGGCCTCGTTCAGCCGCTCGTTCCGGAACGGGTGCCCATGCAGCGCCTCGTGCGTCAGCGACGAATGCAGCGCGATCGCCAGGGCCGCCAGCGCCATGCCCAGCGGCAGCCAGACCGCCGCCGCCCAGGTGATCGCCACCGCCCAGGCGCCGTAGCACAACAGCATCAGGCCGACGGTCGGCCACTCGATCCCGGTTTCCTTGCGAAATGTCTCAGCCATGAACGCGTCCCCAGTCGATGCGGGACCAGATACGCTCGTAGACGACATAGCAGGACAACCCGATGGTGGTGTTGATCGCGGCCATCACACCGCCCACGGCGGCCGACCCGGTCATCGCGAGGCCCACGAGGCTCATCACCCCAAGGCCGATCGCATTCCACACCACAGCTTTCACAAGCGTCCGCGCTCGCGTCTCCATTCGATACTCCGGATTTTCCCCAATTCACGGAAACGTTACGTCAGAAGTTGTCAGCAGGATATTCCGAATACGGTTAACATTCTTCTGCAATGGTGATATTTGTCACCATATGCGGGAAATCATCGACAAGCGCGACCGCGCGATCCTGTTTCGCAGCCGCATCGCCGAGGCGATGCGCGACCGCGGCACCACGCAATCCGGCCTCGCCCGGGCCGTGGGGGTCGACCGGTCGACCATATCCCAGCTCATCAAGGGCCCCGGCGCCCGCCTGCCCAACGCCCAGGTGGTGGGCGAATGCGCCGCCGCGCTCGGCGTGTCCGCCGACTGGCTTCTGGGCCTCACCGACCGGCCCGAGACCGCCGCCGACATCGTCGCCCACACCCTGTCGCTGACCGAGGCCCCCCGCGCGCTGGTCGACGAGCCGATCCT
>Ga0189287_100238_pt1 | contig 21121 bp, 21 predicted proteins | sample UW86minimetaG_FD_130319 | JGI IMG/M metagenome (GOLD analysis project Ga0189287, IMG submission 130319) | Marine microbial communities from the Costa Rica Dome - UW86 mini metaG | ecosystem: Environmental > Aquatic > Marine > Oceanic > Photic zone | place: Costa Rica: the Eastern Pacific... | reverse complement strand
CAATCATCAGATTCAAGCATTGCACCGCCTGACCAGATGCACCCTTACCCAAGTTGTCTAGGACGCCGACGACGACCGCTTGGTCTGCGGCCTCGTTAGCAAACACATGTAAACGCAACTCGTTGGTGCCGTTCAGGGTTTCCGGATCTAGAACGGGGCTACTGTCACCCTTTACAAGATCAGCAACCGTCACAAACTGCCGTCCTTCATAATGACTTGCCAGAATATCATGAACATCGTTCGCGGATGGTGCGCCATTGATTGCGCCTAGATGCAATGGGATTTGAACAATCATCCCTTCACGGTAACGTCCTACACTTGGCACAAAGATTGGTGCACGCGCCAACCCCGACCAAGTTGTGATTTCTGGAATGTGCTTGTGTGACAGGCCCAGGCCGTATACCCGAAACGGTGTATCGATCGGATCAGTCGCCGACGGATCTTCAAAACTGGCGATCATCTTTTTACCGCCACCGGAATATCCGGAAATCGCATTTATAGTAATTGGCCAGTCTGCCGGAAGAACCCCGTCCGCGATCAAAGGTCGCAGCATTGCAATCGAAGCCACTGCGTAGCATCCGGTATTCGCGACACGCTTAGAGGACGCAATAATTGCCCCATGGCCCGGGTCCATCTCCGGGAACCCATAATCCCATCCTTCTGCCGTTCTGTGCGCTGTCGACGCATCAATGACGCACACGTCTGGATTGTCGATCATTGCAACAGCTTCACGTGCTGCTACATCGGGAAGACAAAGAATTGCCACATCACATGCATTCAGCATCGCTGAACGCTTTGTAGCGTCTTTCCGGTCCACATCATCCAGCGTCAACAATGCTACATCGTCACGGCCTTCAAGGCGCGTTCTGATCTGTAGTCCTGTCGTACCTTCGGCACCATCTATGAATACACTTTTTGTCATGCCGATTGTTTAACGTCCCAGCGCATGCACATCAAGAAATTGCTTTATCGCCGTTATGGTTGCTTCTGGCTGATCCAGGTGTGGGTTATGCCCACAATCGCTCAGCATAAGCTTTTGGGCCGAGCCCCCTGCCCCCTTAACAATGGAATTAACCTGATCCTCGGATCCGTAATGATCATCTTTGCCCTGCATTACCAGAAGCGGACACGAAATATACGGAAGGTATTTCTCCACGTTCCAATGCCAGTAATCATCGCGCTGCCACGTGTCATTCCAACCTAGAAAAGCAACGTCTACATTTTCACCGTGATATTTCTGGAGTTTGCCGCGAAGGTCAGTTGTCTCCCATATTCGGCGGGCTTCGCGGATACCAGTGATACAAATCTCTTCGTTAAATACATGCGCAGCCATTGTGACAGCGCCCATGACACGATCACGTTTATCCATCCCGGCATGGATCAATGCGATGGTCCCGCCATCGGAATGACCGATATGGATTGCCTGCCTAATATCTTGAGCATTTAGTATTTGCTCCAGCACATCCGCTTCATCTTCCTGGTATGTAATGGGTCGAGGCAACTCAATTCCATCTGATCCGCCATACCCGGCTCGACTGTATACGACCCCCGGCATATCGACGGCTTCGCAAAGTCGCCCCGGAAAATCCCGCCACATCGCGACGCACCCGAGGCCTTCGTGCAGAAAAACGAGTACTGGCTCTTCGGGACGCCGCACCCGACCAACCCAAGCACATTCTAACCGCGTGCCGTCAATCTCGATTTTATCAATCAACACTTACACAGTGTCCCAACACACAGATAAAACACGCATCCAGTTTTCACCAAGCACTGCACGAATATCTGTTTCAGAATATCCTCGCTCCAGTAATCGTGTTGTTAGATTCGGAAGTTTTTCAGGCATTTCCATACCTTCCGGGTAATAATATGGAGGCGGTGGATAATCTGATCGACGCCAGCGACCTTCGGCAATGCGCCCTTCATACTCTTTCGTTGCGACCGCACTGTCAGCCACACCTGCCTGTCCCAAAAAATAATCAACCCCGAGAGCAACGTGTTCGATGCCCACCAAATCTGCCACATAACTTAAATGATCGATAAAACAATCGATTGTTGGTTTTTGCGCAACCGATAGGAACGCTGGATATCCCACGATACCAGTTAGCCCGCCCGTAGCTGCAACCGATTTGATTTGTTCATCTGAAATGTTCCGTGCCGTATCGAATACGCCTTTCGGGTTAGCGTGAGAAAATACGACGGGCTTCTCAGACACTTCCATCGCGTCCAGTGATGTTCGGGACCCAGTGTGCGCACAATCCACGACGATACCAACCTGATTACAGCGCGCGATAGCTTTAACCCCAAAGACAGACAGCCCCGCATCCGTTCGTTCACCCGCACCATCACCAAGTCTATTTTTCTCGTTGTATGCGAGTTGCATGACACCAACGCCTAGTGCCTTAAATGTATCAAGCAAATTGACATCATTCTCGATCAAATCAGCGCCTTGAGAATGCAATATAACGGATGCACGCCCGGCAGCTTTGTTGTCTCTAATATCAGTCGTTGAACTGACAAACTTCAATCTAGTGTCTTCACGAACACGCTTGTGCCATTTTGCCACAACTCGAAGCGCCTGCGTTGACGTATCGTTTGTGGCCACCGTTGGCATTAAAACATCAACCCCCCCATCTAGATAATTATCGATAAACCGATGGTCTCGAAGTAAGGGTGCTGCTGCATCAAAAACGATAGCGTCGCTGTGTAAATCATGATTTGTCATTGGTCATTATTTCTAATCCTTGCAACAAAATGCAAATGTTCTGTCACCAAACACTATTTTGCCTGATGTTTTTTGAGTTTTAATGCTTAAGTACAATCTTGATGACATCGTAATCAAAATGGAAACATAGACAGTGTTGCTCCCCACATCCAAAACACACACATTTAAAGATTTTGAACTGACAACTGGCGACACCCTCCAAGAGCTTGTCATTGCCTATGAGACGTATGGCGCGTTGGCACCGGACGGAAACAACGCGATTCTTGTGTGTCATGGATATACCAATACGCCACACGTTGCCGGCGATGCGATGGGATGGGGTCATAATTTGATTGGTTCTGGAAAAGCTGTCGACACTGACAAATATTTTGTCGTGTGTTCCAACATGATTGGCTCGGCTTATGGAAGCTCTGGTCCCGGCTCAATAAACCCAAATACCGGCAGATCCTATGGACCAGATTTCCCAAAATATACGACACTGGATATGATTGCGGCACAGCACGCGCTCCTTGATCAATTGGGTGTCGGCCAATTGAAGGCGGTCATAGGGTACTCGTATGGTGGCCATCTAACATTTCTTTGGGGTGCAACCTACCCAGATCGAATGCGCGTCCTTATCCCGATTGCAGGTGTTATTGAGCGCAAACAAACCCCGGCAGACATTGATAAAATTCGCGCACGTTTCGAAAATTGCGTTGGATGGAATGATGGGCACTATTACGGCAACGAAGATTTAGCGGGTGGCGTTCGCGAGAAAATGGTCGAAGTCCGTATGGAAACTCTCTCCAAGTATGGCCTTGGCGATTATCTCAAAGCCACAAATGCTAATGCTGCAAAACGAGAGAAAATCCTACGCAATCGGGCTGAGAGTTGGTCTCATGAATTCGATGCGAATTCCCTCGCCATTCTGTATGAGGCAGGTATTGGATCAGCTGCGGACCCGTCAAAGATCAAGGCGCCGTTACTTAATGTGTTAGCCTCGAGTGACAGTGTTGTTGATGTGAATCTCGGTCAACCGACTGTCGACACTCTCAATGGATTCGGCGCCGACGCGCGTTTTCTAAGGATCGAAACATCTTATGGTCATACCGGGCCCATGCTGGATGCGCATAAATGGGCAGACGACCTTGAAGCCTTCTTGGATGAGACCCCGTGATCCAAGACAAAACCGCAGCAAAGGCTTTAGGCCGTTCTTTGAAACAATGCCTTCAATCCGGTCTTCTTATCTTTGAACCGCTTGACGAATTTGAAACCATACCGATCAAACAGAATGATCAAATTTCTTTCTGAGAAAAACTGGATGTGCTCAGGCGGTGCAAACTCACCCCACTCCAACACGTTCGCAGGACGCTTATCAGAGGAAAAATCAGGCGTCGTCACATATACATAAGCCTTTGGTCGTGAAACTTTTACAATCAATTCTAAATAAGCGTCCAGTTCACTGACGTGCTCGATGACTTCTGACGAGTAAATGAAATCGAAGAAATCAGAAAATTCAGAAATCGTATCATATGAATTTAGATAAAAGTGGCTCTTGGGATAATTCGTTTTGGCAAAATTTATCGACGCTTCATTGATATCAAATCCATAAGCAACTGCTCCAACCTGGCGCATGGATTCCACGATAAACCCCGCACCACACCCGATATCAAGCGCCTTCTTACCACCCTGTAAATATTTGCGAAGTGACAGCGCCCTAAGGAAAGCTCGCCGCTTTCGGGAAGAACTCTGTCCGATCTTTCCGCCCGAAGACTCTGATTGCTGAGTATACAACGTATTAAGATATGATTGTTCGGGATGAGGATAAGTGAAGACAAAATCACAAGCCGAGCACTGCGCATACTGCCAGTCTTCAACACGCTCAAACAATTTAGCATTCTGCAGCTTACAGACCGGACAGCAGGCATCCAAAAAATCAGTCAAACTATCAACTTTCGTCGCGTCAAAAAAGATCAACAGGTACGTGTATTAAACCGCCCTGCTCCAATTTACCAGTTTTGCTCGCGTTGATCTTGCCTATTCAATAAGATTGCCTGATAAAGCCTTATGTGAGGCAAACTGGAAATTAGATATGTCGACGACAGGGGCAAATCCGGACGTGCTGGAGTTCTACAAAGAGCTTCCTTTTAATTATCAGGAAACGGCTGCGCTTCATGCAGACCGTATCAAAGCAACAAATGCTGTGGACAATTATCCTGTGTTGAAAGAACTACTTCATCCAAAAGGAACGAATGTCTTTGAAATCGGATGCGGCGCAGGATGGCTCTCGAACGCAATGGCCTATCATCATGGTGCCAAAGTTCGGGCAATCGATTTCAACCCAGTTGTTATTGATCGAGCTCGTGAAGTTAGCGCACTTGTCAGTTCAAATGTTGATTTTTATGTCGGTGATTTGTTTCTTTATGAGCCCAACCCTTCAGCTGACCTAACGATTTCTGTTGGCGTACTCCATCACACCAATGATTGCCTTGGCGCGATTAAGCGTGTGTTCAAGACGTATACCGCATCAGGTGGTCATAGCTTTATAGGGCTCTATCACAAGCACGGCCGTAAACCATTCCTGGATCACTTCGCAGATTTAAAGTCCAGAGGATTCAGCGAAGACGACATGCTTGCGCGTTACGAAGAGTTGGATAGCCGTCACACGGACAAGACCAATCTTCGGTCGTGGTTTCGTGACCAGGTACTTCATCCCCATGAGACGCAGCACACGCTGGCAGAGATGCTCCCAATTTTCGAAGAATGCAACGTCGAGCTTATCTCTACGTCGATAAACAGGTTTCAGCGGATAGAGTCTGTTGACGATTTATTGGAGCAAGAAATCGGGTTGGAAAAAACCGGGGCCGAATGGCTTGCCAAAAATATGTATTTCCCCGGTTTCTTTGTATTTCTTGTGAAAAGAAAAACTTAACCCTTCAAATGATCTGAGACCAGTTCACCACATCGGATATATGTCGTTGCCGGGATCTTCCTTTGGGCGCTTCTTTGAACGCATATAGATATAGCCGCCGACACATACGACAACCGCCCCTAACGCAACCCACATCCACAATTCCATAGTCTTATCCCTTCTTGCGAATTAGTTCCATGACATGTGGCAGCATTGCTTCGGCAATCAACTCATTGCCTCGCTCCGATACATGGAATGGGTCTATATAAACTGGCTCAACCGTGTCGTCGAACAATTCTGATATATCCACCGCAGATTCATCATTGAGTGCTTTGACACCGTTCCGTATTGCCGTATAGGCCGATTGAAAATACTCAAGGCGTACTGCAGGTTTAACCGCACCATCAAGAATGTATTTTTGTTCGTGCGGACTCTTGGTCTTTTTCGTAAAAAGCATCGGCTGAATAAAAAAGAGCGGCAAGATATCATTCGCTTCAGCGAGCAACTTCGCGAATTTGATATTTGATACATAAGCGGACGCAATCTGTTTACTCAGCTCTGGTAACTTATCAATTTCGACACCTGGCAATTGAGTCACGTCCTGAAGCTGATGCCCTTTGTTACCTGTTATGCTGCCAATTCTCCGCATCAACCTTGGAACCATCGCCCGAATACCATAAGCGACGAGATCGCTCCTACGCGATTGATGAAGAATATTGAACTCAGCACTGCGGTGATGCTCATTGAAAAGGCTATCGGCCTCGCCAGTTTGTTCGGTTGGTATGACCTCGTTCGCACCATCATAAAAAATAACCATGTCAGGATGCTGTTCACGCTTAAGCATCTGCAAAAAAGCGATCGTTTCTTGTGTATTTGTATGACCCAGTTGGGCAAAATTCACGACCTCAACCGGCGTTCCGAGTTCATCGATTTTCTGTGATAAATAGGAAGGCACCGTCGCGTGGTCACGAGCTCCCATGCCGACTGTTGTTGAGCCGCCAAACATATAAATTCTGATAGGGTCGTTTTTATTGGTGATGTTCGGGTTCACCGTAACGCGCAGGCCGCGTTCATCAAAATTGAAAAATTCTGTCTCGCAGGGCCGTTGTTGCCAAGCCGTAAATCGAGCCCAATCCACACCCATTTTGTCCCAAAGATCAGCGTAATATTTTTTGGGCCACTCAGCCCCCTCATAGGCTTCTGCTAATGCTCGGTAATCTGGTTTGCCAACGCCTCCGAACCGAAACCGCCGAACCAGCGATTTCCAATAATCGGGTAAGAACTCTATTACGAGCACAGCCACAACGATGACACCAACAACGGCCCAGATACTGGACCAAATTTCAGAAATCTCGGTCATTACCCGAATACTTCAAAGTGAGATTGGAGCACGATAAGAACTTTCTCAGAAAATATATTGCTTTGGCACTTATAAATTGGACATTCATGAAGCACCAACAGTTATCTGAGATTCTTTTTTCAAAGGTGTTGTGGTCGAACAGGTTCTGGCACTTTTTGTCGAATTCTCTGATGTTCTTCAAGGGGCATGTTCGCATAAAATAAAAGTGCATGATCTCTCAAATGACCAAAACTATGAGCAAGCGAAAACTTGTTTAGGAACAAGCTTTGATAATGATCATGATATTCAGAAGCTTTCTTACCTGTGGTCCCGTGTTTATGTTTCGCGGTGTAAACTGGCGGGTTAGTCCCGGTACACTCAATGTCGATATCGAACTTTTCTGGCGACAGAAAAATCTCCGTATCTTCGCATAGCACGTATGCACCAGAGTGAACCTGATGAATATTTTCCTGGTTCTCATAGAAAAATTGCATTGTCTCATATAGTTCATCCGGCGTTTCTGATGGGAACCCGATAAACATAAACACATGATTGCGGATACCCGCTTTCGTCGCATACTCTAAAGTATTGCGGATTGACTTAACCGACGTCCCTTTCTTCACCATTTTCAGCACCCGCCGGTTACATGACTCAATGCCCCAAATCACATACCGGAAACCAGCCTGGTACATCAGGTTCATCGTTTCCTGGTTAAAATCTGCCGTCGGCCTCAGGTTCGCATAAAAATACACTTCAAGGTTCCGACGAATAACTTCCTTTGAGAGTTCTCTCAGTCGCTCGGACGGGATCATTTCGTCAATAAACTGAAAGTTCTTAATTCCCTTTTTACGATGATATTCGATCTCATCCACGACCCGCGAAATTTCTGCTTCGACGTAAAGATTGACCATTGCCTCTTCACAAAATGTGCATCTCGCCCAATAACATCCTTTCGATGATAAAAGTGGCACACATACGTTGCTGGTGTAGTAGGCATCCAGGTCAAAGTTAGAAAAATCTGCGTAAGCCGCGTGGTTCAAGTTACTAGGAACCGGATCATTTTTCTTACGTGAATCATTTTGAATAAATTCCAACCCAGGAATTTTATTACTGAATTTACCCTTTTTGATAAAGTTCAGAAGTTGATTAAACGGTGCCTCACCAACATCCCAAACAACAAAGTCAACATAAGGACTCTGCGCCGCATCCTTGCCAGAACTCAACATCCCGGCCCCACCAAACACAATTGTTATATCTGGATTTTCTTTCTTGATTTCCTTGGCCAAAGCCAATGAGCACAACATCTGTTCAAAAAATAAAATCGAAAAACCAATAACATCCGGATTACCTGTCAATGCTCGAGGCTTAAGAAACGACAAAATATCGTCCTTTAGTTCCTCTCGACACAGAGAGAATTGACCGTCGTAGGTCCCGTCACTCATTGCGTCGACTAACTCGGTTGATATTTCTCGGTACTTATCTATCTCAAAAAAACTTCCATCTGGATCTTTGAATAACTTACCGCCCTTTCTTAGCGCCTCGCCTAAAGCTTCATAACCGGATGAGTCTTCGTCGGCGATTTTGCTATGCCATTCCAGGTTCAGATCGAAACAATTAACATTCGGATGCCCGTTCTTCTCAAGATAAGACTTGAGAATCGAAATCCCTAAAGGTGGCGATACCGGATTAACGAAAGGGCAGAAAAGCAGGTTCACCTTTAACTCTTCGACCTCATCAATTTCATTTGCAGCCAATCTATCTGTCGTTGGGATAATGTCTTCATCCGCATGGCAAAGATCATAAATCTCTTTTTCGACCGTCTTAGCTATTACGTATTGTAGATTGTTGTGCGCCTCATGATATTTGGGATGGATTTCAAGGGCGGCCCTAAAGTTTGCCAAAGCATCATCGACTCTCCCCAGGTCACCGTATGCATTCCCCAACCCAAAATATGCACCGGCAAACTCAGGATAAATTTCTATGGCCTTAGTATAGCTTTCAATCGCCTCATCAGGCTTCCGGATATCGCGTAGCACATTGCCAAGATTGCAATGCGCCTCGACAAACTGTGGATTTATTTTTAGTGCTGCACGATAGCTCTCCAGCGCATCATTTAACTGATCCAGCGCCACAAGTGTATTTCCCAAATTACAATGCGCGTCTGCATTTTCAGGATTGAGGTCAATAGCTTTTCGATAGCTGCTCAAAGCTTCATCCGGGCGGCCAAGCTGCTCCAGCACAAGACCAAGATTACTGTGTGCTTCAGCGTAATCGGGCTGTATGCCCAACGCTTTCGAAATCAAATTATATGCGGCTTCATGTTCGCCCACTTGATGAGCGACCACACCAAGCAGGTGCAATACGACAGGTTGATTTGGATTCACATGCAGAACCTGCTCATAAATATTTTTTGCTTGTTCTAAATCGCCTGCGTTGTGGCAACTAATCGCAAAATCGATAGCTTGCTCAATTGACATATTTTGCTTGGCGGAAGAATTCATTTTCTGGTCCTGCGTGAAAACCTAACCATTGTATATCGCATATATTGGGGAAAATGTAGACCTAATGATTTCTCTGTAATCTTGCTGCTAAAACAAGAAAGGGCCGCCAAATGACGACCCTCTCTCGTAAATATCAATAGACCAATTAACGAAGATCATACCGGTCCAGGTTCATTACCTTTGTCCATGCTGAAATGAAGTCGTTCACAAATGCCTGGCCTGAGTCATCACTTGCGAAAACCTCAGCAAGAGCTCGAAGCTGTGAGTTTGACCCAAAGACGAGATCAACAACCGTTGCGGTCCATTTGACTTCACCGGTCACTTCGTCGCGCCCTTCGAAGACATTCTCATCGTCTGCCGACTTTTGCCACTTTGTACCCATTTCGAGTAGGTTCACAAAGAAGTCGTTGGTCAATGTCTCTGGTCGATCCGTAAAGACACCATGCGCAACGCCGCCAGCATTGGCATTCAAGGCACGCATACCACCGACAAGCACCGTCATTTCCGGTGCGGTCAACGTGAGGAGTTGCGCCCGATCCACCAAGAGGTCAGCAGCTGGCCGACGTACATCCTTGCCAATATAGTTGCGGAAACCATCCGCCTTTGGCTCAAGGTAAGCAATTGAGTCAACTTCGGTTTGCTCTTGTGACGCATCCGTCCGACCTGGTGCAAATGGAACAGTGACATCATGGCCAGCATCCCGGGCAGCTTTCTCGACGGCTGCTGAACCTGCTAGGACGATCAGATCAGCTAGTGAGATCTTCTTGTTCCCTGTCTGCGCATCGTTGAAGTCAGCCTGAATGCCCTCCAGTACCGAAATTATTGATGCAAGTTCAGCCGGTTGGTTTACATCCCAATCCTTCTGAGGTGCCAGACGAATACGCGCACCGTTCGCACCGCCACGTTTGTCGGAGCCTCGGAACGTTGATGCCGAAGCCCATGCTGTCGTGACTAATTGCGAGATCGAAAGACCAGAGGAGAGGATTTTCTCTTTTAATGACGCAATATCACGATCATCCACGAGCTCATGGTCGACGGACGGAACTGGATCTTGCCAAATCAATGCCTCCGATGGGACCTCATTGCCGAGATAACGTGAAAGTGGCCCCATATCACGGTGGGTCAATTTGTACCATGCCTTGGCAAATGCTTCTTCGAACTGCTCAGGGTTCTCAAGGAAACGCCGGGCAATCGGCTCATAAATCGGGTCCATGCGAAGAGCCATATCAGCCGTTGTCATCATGGGCGCATGGCGCCTGGATGGATCATGAGCATCTGGAACCGTATCTGACGCGGATGCATCTTTTGGTGTCCATTGATGCGCGCCCGCAGGACTTTTTGTCAGTTCCCATTCATAGCTGAACAGGCCTTCCAAATATTTGTTATCCCAAGTGATGGGTGTTTCCGTCCAAGCCCCTTCGATACCACTGGTTATGGTATCGGCGCCTTTACCGCTGCCAAAGCTATTCTTCCAGCCAAGACCTTGTTCCTCGATAGCTGCACCTTCAGGTTCCCGACCAACATACACATCCGGATTGGCGGCACCATGCGCTTTACCGAATGCGTGGCCACCAGCAACCAGTGCAACGGTCTCTTCGTCATTCATCGCCATTCGCGCAAAGGTCTCGCGGATATCACGACCGGATGCAATAGGGTCCGGCGTTCCATTAGGCCCTTCCGGGTTCACGTAGATAAGTCCCATCTGAACAGCCCCAAGCGGACTATCGAGTTCGCGATCACCACTGTAGCGCTCGTCGCCCATCCACTCAGTTTCGGGACCCCAGTAAATATCCTCTTCAGGCTCCCACACGTCCTCACGGCCGCCTGCAAAACCAAAGGTTTTGAAGCCCATGGACTCAAGTGCGACATTTCCTGTCAGAATCATGAGATCTGCCCAAGACAGTTTCCGGCCGTACTTTTGCTTGATCGGCCAAAGTAACCGGCGAGCTTTATCCAAGTTGCCATTGTCCGGCCAACTGTTCAGAGGGGCAAACCGCTGGGTTCCGCTAGATGCACCACCGCGACCATCGGTCACACGGTATGTGCCAGCACTGTGCCACGCCATACGAATGAAAAACGGGCCATAGTGACCGTAATCAGCTGGCCACCAGTCTTTGGAATCCGTCATCAACGCTTCAATATCGCTTTTGACTGCGTCGAGATCGAGGCTCTTAAACTCCTCAGCATAATCAAAGTCTTCGCCCATTGGGTCGATCACCGGCGAATTTTGATGAAGGATTTTTAAATTGAGTTGATTTGGCCACCAATGCTGGTTTGCCGTGCTGCCTGTTGATTTTTGCTTATTGGCACCGTGCATAACCGGGCATTTGCCTGCACTGTTGTCAGATGATCCGTCCATAACTACCTCCTGTAGATTTCAAAAATTCATATCAGTTCGTCTCTACCAACAGGTATAAATGGATTTATATATTCGGTATAATATATAGATATTATGCAATTAATAGCTTTTAGCTATCATGATAAAGACACTGACTATTGTCGCCAATTTTTGAAGCGATCGCAGTGGAGATCTGATATATCCAGTCTAGGTGTTCGCCCTTCAATCAGATTGCAAACGAATTCAGATGTAATGCCAGCCATAGTTAGGCCCAGGTGCCCATGACCAAAGGCAAATACCGTGTTTCCATACTTGGATGATTTGCAAATAACCGGAAGGCTATCAGGCATCGATGGGCGGCACCCCATCCATTTATCAACTTCGGATGTGTTCAGATCAGGGAACATTCGCTTTGCCAGGCCAATCAATCGGTCTGCTCTGGCAAAGTTCGGTGGGGACGTTACGCTCGCCAACTCCGCCGTCCCGGCAACCCGAAATCCGGAAGATAAATTGGAAACCCCAAATCTGTAATCTCCCGAGATAACCGGCACGCGTAGATCAACGCCCGCATTTTGCATCTGAACGTGATATCCACGCTCAGTATCTAGTGGGACCTTTGCGCCCAGCATTCGGGCCAGAGGTTTTGACCACGCCCCCGTTGCCAACAGAACTTTATCACAATGATGAGGTTGCACATTTGTGATTATCTTATGAACACACCCCTCCGATTTCTCGAATCCAATGACTTTCTCTTGAAGATGTGAGCCACCGGCATCGAAAAATGCAGCTAGAAAAGCATCGGTTAAATCAAAAGGGTCACGAACCGAGACACAGTCGGTCAGATAGGCTGCGTGTTTAAAGATCGGCCCCAAGGCCGGCTCCAATTCACGTAATGCACTCTGATCCAGATAATCAATATTAACGCCAAGACGACGGCGCATCTCATGTGCTGGTTTTGCAGCTTGAAACGACCGATCCGTCTCATATACATAAAGCTCACCCGTTTTCGTGAACATCTTCTCCGCATGTGCCGCTTTCAAAAGCGGTGTAAAGCCCTCAACAGCGAAGCTAAGAATATTCGCCAACACGTGAGATATTCTCTCAACCTCAGCCGGTCTTGCTGCAACGATAAAACGCGTTAGATACGGCAAGAGATGAAAGATATAGGGCCAGCGAATTGCCAGAGGCTGATTTTGGTCAATGAGCATCTGCGGCACGTCCCGCAGCACACCCGGGGTCGCAACAGGGACGCAGGCACCCAACTGAAGAATTCCGGCATTCCCATATGAGCACCCCTTGCCCGGCTCGTCTGGATCTATAAGCGTCACCCGATATCCTTGCAGTTGCATACGAAGTGCGCAGGCGACACCAACGATGCCTGCACCGACAACATGAAGTGTTCGGTTATCCGTCATTGAAATGCCTTATACTTTAGACATCGTCGAGCGCTTGAACATATAACTCTCTGTCATTGGCGAAACTTCGACATATCGGCAAAGGCCGCGACCGCCGCACTGGCGATCACAGTTGTATATCCTTGCTCAGGGTATGGGACATTGAGCCCGCCTTTGATAACACTTACCGAGATTTGTCCGTGCGGCAAAACATCACGCACAGTGTCCGGATCTACAGCCGCAGGGTCCTGAACACCAATCGTCACTTCAACGAGTAGGTCTTCTTCGATATTGAGGCCAAGCTCTCTGGGAAAACTGAGGCTTGAATGATAGATAGCGTCTTTCACGGCGCGACACGCAGCTTTTGTGTAGTCTCCACTTCGAAGGGAGACACCAGAGCCCATTTCCAAGATAACACGATCAAGATCTTTGCTCATGATTGATCACGCCCCTTGTTTAGGTTTGTGAGATCGCCATCCGGAATATCCAACCTCACAACGACCGCCGCATGTGCCAATAACGTTGAATCGTCACGATCCGTCGCCGCAATCTCCAAGCCGCCTTCTTCACACAACACTTCAATCTTGCCATAAGGGAAAACAGCAGCCACGGCGCCTTTGTCAATCGTCTCAGGTCTGGGCGCACCAATCGTGACCTGGATATCCATATTTTCCCGGGGCTGGCCCATCACGTCGGCGATACGGAGATAATTCCGCCAAAGCGCGTCGCGCACCGCACGCTCTGCTGCCTTTGTACTATCGGCGCCGCGGATATCAGTCCCCTGCCCCATCTGTAAAACCATGCGCTTCAGAGCCATGATATTTCGTCTCCTGGAAATTGCAGTCTAATGTGTTTCTTATCTACCCGTCGGAAGCTTAGGACATTTTGCCTGTCACATTACAGGCAAAATAAAAAGCGCTGTCCGAAAACAGCACCCTTCCAAAGTCAAATAGTTGAAGCGAGAAATCATCGCTGGGCAATTTCAGCGCAGCGCCTTACGTCACTAGTTGACGATATCTTTGCGCCAGCTATCGTTTTCCATCATCCAGTCGAAAGCCTCGTCATATGTTGAACAGATAATGATGTTCCGGCTCGCTCCCCGATATAGAGCGATGATCTCCGAATAAAGACGAGCAGTCAGGGCTTTCATCAGGCTGTTACCTAGAACGATAGCAATGGGGCCGGTCCCTTCTCCCACACTGATGAGTTCCTGGTGAATGCGTAAGAATGTCTTTTTCCAATCCCCAGGAGGCGGATCAGACACAGTAACGTCGACAACAGAAGGGCGGCCGAACAAATTAACGCCAGACAACTTTGTATCGAGAATCTGTTGCCTTTTGGCGCGCCAGACATCGAAGTCAAAAACCCCCGTCAGTTTCACTAAGATGATACCCTCTTCATGAATATCCATCTCAAACGTCAAGTCCGACATCGCGAGACTCCCAATCCGAACCTCTCATTGCTCAGTTCCAGGCCGCCTGAAACGTTGGTGACCTGATAGCCGAAAGAAGACAAAAATGCAGGTGCATGTACTGCAAAGCCATGACATTTTGTCTCTCGGAAGTTGCGGTCCAATGTAATTCTAATCTCCACGTCAGGAGTTTAGGACATTTTGCCCATCACATTACAGGCAAAAGAAAAGGCGCTGTCCGAAAACAGCGCCCTTCCAAAATCAAACAGTTGAAGCGAGAAATTAACGCTTCGCTAAAAGGAAAGTTTAAATGGTCAAGTAGAAACAGATGGTTACGCTGCCTAAATTTCATTTGCCACGGATTTGCAACACCGCTAATCGATGCAAAAAATAAGAAACTCTTTAGAAATCCATAAAACACAAAATGAATACATTCTCGGAGCGGTAGCGCCTGTAGTTTTTCGCATTATGCAAAATTACCCATTTCTGATATAAGTTTGAGAGAATACAACCATTATCCGACCGAGGTGCTAATGCCCACAGAGCTAAAACTAGGTGTAATCAACATCGTTGCCCAACCTCATCCTGAAGGGGTTTATCTAGATGCCCTTAATCACGTCGCCCATAATGGCGTGAATTTTTGGGGCGATGATTTCGCAACGATTTCCCAGCCGAACGAAATAGGTGACGGCTTATATCAGGGACGGATTCTAATCTGGACAGAGATCGACCCAGACGCACCCGCGATCAATAAGGCTGAATTGGTCGAAGTCTCGTTACAAGACACGGGCTTCGTTCCTCCTCCCGAATTGGGATTTAATGGAAGAATTTTCACGTATACTTTTCGAGAGGATATACACCACATGTTTTTCGAGCTTCGAAATGAACTCGGAAAAAACTTAGCCCCGAAACGCGCAAACCGGATATTCTCAAAACTACTGGCTGCCGATAGGTTACCTCGAGATTTTCCTATCGTGGAGACAACCGTCATTCCTGAAGACGACACGATTGATCGGCTTTTGGGTTTACATCAACTGAACAAACTGTCGATCTTCCTTAAACGCCCCAATGCAGATGAATTTGGTGACAGGGCGCAAGAAGTGCTCGAAGACCTCGAAGATCAAGGAGCAAGAAGTCAGGATGTCGTCCTTAAAAAAGCGCCGGGGGTCCAAACTTTAACCCCCAACGAAGACAATCGTTTGCTTGCAGAGGTGGCGGCCCAAAACGGACACGTTTCTGCGGTAGGAAAAGAGGAGGATGGATCGAAAATTGATGGCTCAACACTCGAATACCCGAAGATCATGTCGGCTATGGTCGATGATGCCCTTTCGTTGGCGCAAGCGGCTGCTCGCCTTGCGCGCAACTATATACCGCCTAGACTCGGATAAAACTTATCGAACCTACTGGGTTTTGCATGGTGGTTGGCGCGCCATCCGGCAATCGAAATACTCCCGTCTATCCCTTCTAGTCACGGCCATCTGTGCGCCATTCTGGTTGGAAACAGCTGAGAGTGGCGCTCCTTGGACACAGATGGCGATTGACATCATACCGGGGGTACTAGGGCTGACTCTTGGCGGCATGGCTATCATGCTGGCCTTCTCAAATCGAAAATTTCTGGGTGCAATTCGGCAAAAGGGAGAACCAAAGTCCCTTTTCATGGAGGCAATTGCAGCCTTCTTCCATTTCATTTTCATACAAACCATTGCACTAGTTTTTGCAATAATTTCAAAAGCCTATGCGTTCTGGCTGATTTCCGGTATCGGGTTTTTCTTCACGATTTATGGTATTACGGCAGCTCTCGCGATAGCTGGCCTTCTGCTACACATATCAAGGATCTGGAATGCACTCGGAGGGATTGAAGAGGCGCCAGGGCCTCAACGAAGAGCGCGGAAATATTATCGGCTCAAGAGCCGTCGCAGTGGCGTACGTAGAAAAACACCGCGACGCTAAGAAGCGGTTCGCGATGCTTAATCGTTGAGCAAATTATTTGCTACAGATTTGCTACATGTCTTAGCAAGAATCAAAAGTGGAAGCTGTGGAAAATCAATGGGTTACGCGTTTTGCAGATCCGTAGCAAATAAAGCGTAACCCATTGAAAACAAACAGGTTCCAGTTCTCTCCGATCAACGCTTCGAGAACTGGAAGCTACGACGCGCTTTTGCACGACCGTATTTCTTACGTTCCACTGTACGTGAGTCACGTGTAAGAAAGCCTTCTTTCTTAAGCGGGCCACGAAGCTCTGGCTCATAAAGCGTCAAAGCGCGTGAAATACCATGACGAACAGCACCGGCCTGACCTGAGAGGCCACCGCCTTTAACAGTACAAACAACGTCATACTGGCCTTCGCGAGCAGCAACTTCAAATGGCTGATTGATGACCATCCGGAGCACTGGGCGGGCGAAATAACGCTCAAACTCACGACCATTCACAGTGATTACACCGCGGCCAGGCTTGATCCATACACGTGCAACAGCGTCCTTACGACGACCTGTTGCATACGCACGGCCTTGCGCATCGAGTTCCTGAACACGTGGTGTTGCGGTTTCTGCAGCAGCTTCAGCCAATGCCGGGTCTACGAGGTCTTTGAGATCCTCGAGGGTTTTTGTTTCCTCAGCCATGGATTAGGCCCTCTTGTTCTTTGGGTTCATGCCAGCTACGTCCAGCACTTCAGGCTGTTGCGCTGCGTGCGGGTGCTCTGTCCCGGCATAAACATGGAGTTTTGTCATTTGCTGACGGCCAAGTGGAGAACGTGGAAGCATACGCTCAACAGCTTTTTGCACAACACGCTCAGGGAACTTGCCAGCGATGATCTTTTCTGGAGACGTTTCCTTAATACCACCAGGGTGCCCTGTGTGGTGATAGTAGCGCTTGTCTTGCATCTTACGGCCGGTCAGGCGCACTTTCTCGGCGTTGATGACAATGATGTTGTCACCACAGTCGACATGCGGCGTATAGAGCGGCTTGTGTTTGCCACGCAACCGAGTAGCGATAACAGCTGCGAGACGACCGAGGACAACACCCTCTGCATCGATCACATGCCACTTACGCTCAATTTCGGCAGCTTTGGCTGAAATGGTTTTGGTCATTGCGAGTAAGCTTTCAAATCTTAAAACAACAAATGCGATCCCGTTGGATGCGCGGGGCGGAATATGACATCAAGATTTAGGAAGTCAACGGAAAAAGCGCGTAAAAACCATAACTTACGATAACGGTATTATAATACCGTATTTTTAAAGTCTTTTTAGCGCGGCGGAATTGAATAGGTTCCGGTGCTATGTGCGACAAGCGTCTCAGACCCCTCTGAATACAGGTCAACCGCCATTACCGCGAGACGTTTCCCACACTTTAATATACGCCCTTTTGCATACAGGTTTTTCGCTTCAGGCTTGTTCAAAAAGTCGATATTGAGATTGGTCGTCACGGCGAGCTTTACCACGCCTATTTCCGTCAAAAGCACAGCAAACATGCATGCGTCGGCGAGCATCATCATTGTGGGGCCGGAAAGTGTGCCACCTGGCCTTAGCATTTTCTCGTCATATGGCACCATCAATGTGGCTGTCCCCTGCCCCATTTCAATCGCATGCACGCCCATTTCATGAGCCCATGTGAGCTCGTCCTCAATGATCTGATTAAAGGCTTCGACGGAAACAGCGGACATACGACCCCCATGGTCTAACGGCGTGTGTGTTAGGCTATTGAACTTATGACTTCCGTTAACGTTAACGTCAATTTAAACTCCGCTCAACGTCCTTCGACTTGAAAACACCCGAGCTGTTAGCGAAACTAATGCTCAGGAGATCACACATGACTCAGTCCACTTCGAATGAAGCTCTTGTTTTACGTTCTGATACAGATGGTATTGCCACGCTAACTTTAAACCGTCCGGATCATTTCAACACCTTATCCACACCGACGATGCTGGAATTGAAAACGCATCTGGCAAAAATTGCTGCAGATACATCGGTCCGTGTTGTTGTGATCACAGGTGCAGGTAAAGCCTTTTGCGCAGGACATGATCTAAAGGAAATGCAGGCCGATCCGTCAGAAGGCGCAATGCGTGCCATGTTTGATCTTTGCTCAGACAATATGATGGCGATCACGTCCCTGCCCCAACCTGTCATCGCAAAGATTAATGGTGTTGCCGCAGCCGCAGGATGTCAGCTCGTTGCACAATGCGATCTCGCCATTTCAACTGATATGGCCAAGTTTGGTACTTCTGGGATTAATATCGGATTATATTGCTCCACCCCTTCCGTCCCTGTGACGCGTAATCTCAGCCGCAAGCACGCCATGGAACTGCTAATGACTGGCGATTTGATCTCAGCACAAAAAGCTCAAGAATGGGGTTTGATCAACAGATGCGTCCCATCCGAGGACCTTGATAACGCCGTGGATGACATGGCGCAGAAAATTGCGTCTAAAAGCCCTGAAGCGATCGCTCTTGGCAAAGACCTCTTCTATACCCAACTGGAAGAAGGGATGGACGCCGCGTATGCCCGTGCCGGGAGTGCTATCACCTGCAATATGCAATCGCCAGCAACGCGATCTGCAATCGATAGTTTCTTGGATAAGTCGTCGCTACCCCTTTGGCCTGATCGAACAAAATAACCAGCTAGGATATCAAATGCCTTCAACAATCATATCATGTGCCGTTACCGGCTCCGCACCAACTCCTGACAAGAACCCTGCTGTACCTGTCACGCCTGCTGAAATTGCAGCAAGCGCCATTGACGCGGCCAAGGCGGGTGCCGCCATCGTGCATTGTCATGTCCGTGATCCAAAAACCAAACAGCCAAGTATGGACCCGGCACTTTACCGTGAAGTCACTGAACGTATTCGCGAGAGTGATACCGATGTCATTATAAATCTGACAACAGGGCCGGGTGCTCGGTTTATTCCTTCTGCAGAAGACCCAGGCCGCGCATCTCCGGAAAGTAGCATGACAACACCAGAACGCCGTGTTGTTCATATCGAAGAAATGTCACCTGAGATTTGTTCGCTCGACGTCGCAACAATGAACTTCAATCAGCATGTCTTTCTAAATCACCCTGATCACTTGGCGATCATGGCAGAACGTGCCCGTGCTGCGGGATCAAAACCTGAACTGGAAGTCTTTGATACAGGTCACATCGTTCTTGCAAAGAAAATGATCGCGGACGGGCTTATCGATGCCCCTGCTTATTTCCAGTTTTGTCTGGGAATCTCATATGGCGCACCAGCTACCGTCGAGAGCATGATCATGATGCGGGACATGTTGCCAGAAGGCGCAGTATGGTCTGCTTTCGGTATCTCAAGATTTCAGTTCCCGATTGTTGCTGCTGCAGTCCTGCTAGGCGGCAACGCGCGTGTTGGACTGGAAGACAATATCTTTTTAGAAAAAGGCGTGCTGGCACCGTCGAACGCTGCACTCGTTGAAAAGGCAGGGAACATTGTCCATCAACTCGGCGGAAGCATCGCGACTGTCGCTGAAGCCCGTGAGCGTCTTGGTCTGTAACTCGAAATGAGCGATCTTCAATACGACGATGCGATGATGCAACGTGTTCTAAAAGATACGCGCACTATCGCCATGGCGGGTGCCAGCCCAAACTGGGTACGCCCGTCTAATTTTGCAATGAAGTATCTTTTGGGTAAGGGCTATCAAGTCCATCCGATAAACCCTGGTCATGCAGGCAAAGAAATATGGGGGCAAACTGTTTACGCGTCATTGGCTGACGTCCCTGGCCCGGTTGATATGCTTGATATCTTTCGGAACTCTGAGGCAGCGGGTGTACTCGTCGATGAGGCCATAGAACTGAAGGACGAAAAACAGATCAAGATTGTCTGGTTGCAGCTTGGCGTCATCAACCATGAAGCAGCAGCAAGGGCCGAGGAGGCTGGCTTGACCGTCATCATGGACCGTTGTCCTAAGATTGAGTATGGGCGCTTGTTTGGTGAACTGGGGTGGTCGGGTGTGAACTCAGGGATCATCTCGTCAAAGAAACGCCCAGCCTGATCATGAGCAGTGACGAAATTGATATTCGCATTGATGATCTACGAGGCCCGGAGATAGCCGCACTGCTCGAAGCTCATCTCGACCACATGCGTTCTATCTCGCCTCCTGAAAGCGTTCACGCCCTTGACCTTGATGCACTGAGGACACCTGATATCACGTTCTGGACGATGTGGCATAAAGACGTTCTGATAGGTTGCGGCGCGCTTCGAGAGCTAGGTCCTTTGCATGGCGAGATCAAATCTATGCACACGGTTGGAACGCTGCGAGGCAAGGGACTTGGCCGTCGGATGCTAAAACATATAGTCGATGCGGCCATGAGGCGCGGATATCGTCGCTTAAGCCTTGAAACCGGGGCGACGGATGATTTTATCGCAGCACGAGGCCTATATGCCGCATTTGGCTTTGTAACCTGCCCCCCGTTCGGCAGCTACACTCTTGATCCGTTCAGTACATGCATGACCTATGAATTGGAACAACGACAATGACCGACGAGAAGAAGACACCTCGGGAATATGGGTTCGGTACGCGGACAAT
>Ga0189287_100236_pt1 | contig 21469 bp, 20 predicted proteins | sample UW86minimetaG_FD_130319 | JGI IMG/M metagenome (GOLD analysis project Ga0189287, IMG submission 130319) | Marine microbial communities from the Costa Rica Dome - UW86 mini metaG | ecosystem: Environmental > Aquatic > Marine > Oceanic > Photic zone | place: Costa Rica: the Eastern Pacific... | reverse complement strand
TTTGGCCGGGATGGCAGGTTCGAATCCCTCGAAGGCTTCGTTCTGGGACCTATCGCGAATAGCAACGAAATGAACCAGAATATCGATCATTTACCGCACGAGTTGTCCAACGACCCGGCGTACCGTATCGCATTCGAAGCCGCATTTGGCAAAGGCCCGATCACACTGGATAAGGTTACCCAAAGCCTCGCCGTTTATGTGCGCACTCTCACCTCAGAGACGTCGCCGTTTGATCGCTGGATCGCCGGGGATGAGACGGCGTTAAGCCAATCCGCAAAACAGGGCTACGCAGTGTTCGCAGGCAAAGGCGGCTGCATTCAATGCCACCAAGGATGGCGCTTTAGTGATCAGAGATTTCACGACATTGGCCTACCCACAACTGACATAGGGCGCGGCAAGATCAAGCCCAAAGATGAGACGATGAAGCATGCCTTTGTGACGCCATCGCTTCGGAATGTCGCCATTCGCCCGCCTTACATGCATAATGGGTCCTTGAAGACACTGGCGTCTGTCATTGATCACTATACTTCTGGGGGCATCTCTCGTCCCTCACGATCCGGTCAAGTTCAACCGATTGCACTAAGTGATCAAGAAAAGGTGAACCTAATTGAGTTCTTAAAAAGTCTGACAGATGATAAACGCACAGCTAAACGTCATCGAGTATCAGATGATACACAAACAATAGATAAGGTCTCCAAACCATGACTTTTTCCTGCCGCACTCAAATTTTTACCGTTCTCGCCACAATGCTTGTAGTCGCTTCATTCGATGCGCGTGCCGCGATGTCGCCAGCCGGGGATATGGTTACCATCCAAGAGTATGTCGATGCGGAACAATTGATTATCGCTGAAGCCTACGAGGAAGCCATCCCTCTATTAAATGCGGCACTTAAAAAAAGGCCTGATCATGCAGGTGCTTGGAACTTGCTTGGCTTTAGCCACCGTAAGCTGGGAAAGTTCGATGAGGCCGAAAAATACTACGAGGCTGCATTGACTGTGAACCCCGCGCATACAGGTGCACTGAACTATATGGGGCAGCTTTACATTCAAACCGGCCGCCCCGCCAAAGCCAAAGAGCTTTTGAAGAAACTCCAGGCCGCCTGTGCAAATGGCTGCACAGACCTTAAGCATCTTGAGCGGGCCGTTAAAGAAGGTGTGGCAGGAAAGTACTAACCTGCGTAAGCTCTCTTGGGGATCAACAGAAATTTGAATTGCTGTGAAGATTAGCCGACGAAGCATACACCTGACGGCCGGGTTGACGATGTTTATCTACGTCGCTTCACACCTGCTCAATCATGCCTTTGCCGTGATCTCAATCGAAGCCGCCAACACAGCACGCATTTTCTTTGTCTCACCTTGGACCAATACGATCGGCACACTCGTCCTGGCGACTGCTGCGACAACACATATCTCGCTTGCCCTTTGGACCACGTATATCCGCCGTAGCCTGCGCATGCCAACCTGGCAATGGGTTCAGTTAAGCTTAGGCCTGACGATACCTATTTTGTTGGTCGAGCACGCGCTTTCGACGGGCGGCGGCATCCTCCGCGCCGGTATCGTGCCAAACTATGAATACGTGTTGGCAGTTTTCTGGCATTTCGCCCCGGTCCAGGGCTGGTTGCAGGTTGTGCTTCTGGTCGTCACCTGGACCCACGCAGTGGTCGGGATACACAACTGGCTCAAGGTGAAGCCCTGGTATACAACGTGGCAGCCCCATCTTTATGGGTTGGCGCTTTTAATTCCGGTCATGGCCACTATGGGCTATGTGTCGGGTGGTTTTGAAGTTCTTGAGAAGTTGAAGAACCCACTTTGGCTGATACAGATGCTGAAGAGCATCCAATATCCTGGTCCCGAATTTGATCAACAAACACAACAATTGAGAAACTACTGGATTGCCGGTTACACGGCGCTTGTTGCGGCCGTCTTTCTTGCCCGCCGTGTGCGTCTGTATTTCAGCGCCCGCAAGGAAGGCATTCGTGTCACATACCCGAGTGGTCGCAGAATTCTGATTCCAAACGGTGCGACACTTTTGGAAACCAGCCGTTCGGGCGGTATTCCACACGCCTCTGTTTGCGGTGGCCGTGGTCGATGCTCGACGTGCCGCGTGATGATCTTGGATTGCGATGAAGGCTGTCTGTTACCACCGAATGACACGGAAAAGAAAGTTCTCGAGAAACTCAATCTACCGCCGAATGTTCGTCTGGCGTGTCAGGTCAAACCTGCCGGCAATGTCACGTGTGAACCGCTTTTGCCGCCTGATGTGACGGCAAAGGAAGCGCTTAATCCCGGGCAGTATATGCACGGACAAGAATTGACCATCACAGTCATGTTTGCGGATCTTCGCGGGTTTACGAAACTCTCAGAGAGTAAATTGCCGTTCGATGTTGTGTTTATGCTGAACCAGTATTTTCAGTCCATGGGCACCGCAATCGAAGGAGCTGGCGGCCGCGTCGATAAATTTATTGGCGACGGGATCATGGCCTTGTTCGGCACCGAGGGCGGCGCTGAAAACAGTGCCCAACAAGCTCTGACAGCTGCGCGTGAAATGTCGCTTCGGCTCGAACAGATGAACGAACGCTTGAAGAACGATCTGAAGGAGCCCTTGTGCCTGGGTATTGGCATTCATCGTGGCCCGGCCATCGTCGGAACCATGGGACACGGTGCGGCGACGCAAATCACCGCAATCGGTGATACGGTGAATACCGCAGCCCGGCTTGAATCCATCACCAAGGACTTTGGCATTCAGTTGCTGGTTAGTTCAGCTGTTGAAGATGAAGCGACAGCCGATTTAAGTGGTTTCGAAGAAGCCGATGTGCCTGTCCGTGGGCGCAAAGAATCGATGTGTGTCCGAAAGATCAGTTCGGCAAATGAGATCGATATTCCGCCGCTTCAACGGAAATAGACTTCCCCCTCTCCTTGGGGAGAGGGAACTCACGTAGCCCCATTGTCTTCCTCAACCACCACCATCGTCATCCCCGCGCAGGCGGGGACCCAGATTTATGTCCAGTGATGGCTAGGTTCCCGCCACCGCGGGAATGACGAACTAAAAATGAAAGGTGACTAATCGCGTGAGGATGCGCACCTCAGCCCTGTAGCTTCGCCTTCTCTGCATCCTTGAAGCCAACAAAAGTCTCGGTTCCTGTCTCAAAGACCGGGCGCTTGATGAGTGCAGGTTGCGCTGCCATCAAGGCAATGGCTTCTGCGTCACTACTTTCAGCCGTTGATTTTTCATCGTCTGATAAGCCCCGCCATGTCGTGCCACGGCGATTGAGCAAAGTTTCAAGACCCACAGAATCCAGCCATCGTTTCACGTCATTGGCGTCAATACCGTCCTTACGAACGTCAACAAAAGCGTGCTCTATTCCCTCTCCATCCAGCCATTTTAGCGCTTTGCGGCAGGTATCGCAGTTTTTCAACCCGTAAATCTTGATCATTGATGCCTCTCAGCCTTTGAAGGACGGTGTTCTTACCCTATATGTAAGATCAATGAAGTCGACCGTCAAAGAAGGAGCGCCTGTTTTATGTTAGCGATCATCTCACCTGCCAAGAAACTCGATTTTGAGAGCGATCCCGTCACAGACGCACACACGCAGCCTGTCATGCTAAAAGATGCCAAGGTTCTGGCGAAACGTGCCAAGCAGCTGACGCGTAGCGACCTCAAGTCGATGATGCATATCTCGGACAATCTGGCAGAACTGAATTATCAGCGCTTTCAGGACTTCAAGCCGCCGTTCAATCTAGCCAATGCGCGGCAAGCCGCCCTTACTTTTGCCGGCGACACCTATGTCGGCCTGGATGCAGGAACATTAAAAGACAAAGATCTGGAATATGCGCAGGATCATCTTCGTATTCTATCTGGCCTTTATGGTCTACTGCGACCGCTTGATTTGATCCAGCCCTACCGACTTGAGATGGGCGTTAAGTTTGCCATCGATGGCAAGGAGACCTTGTATGATTTCTGGGACGATCGCATTACCAAGGAAATGAATAAGGCCACAAAAGAACACAAAGACCGCCGCGTGATTAATCTGGCGTCGAACGAATACGCGAAGGCAGTGAAACCAAAAGCTTTGGCGGCTCAGGTTATCACGCCGGTTTTCAAAGAAATCAAAGATGGCCAGGCGCGTACGCTGGGACTGTTTGCAAAACGGGCAAGGGGCATGATGGCGCGCTATATGATCACAAAGCGGGTCGAGACTGAGAAAGGCCTGAAGGCTTTCAATGACGGTGGCTATCGCTTTCAGGCAGATCAGTCGAATGACACCACGTGGGTGTTTACGCGGCCTCAGCCTTAAACTTCTAAATGTATGATGCCGAGAGCGAATGGCGTCGACATTGCCTTGCGGCGTAGCATGCTGACCGATATCGTCCGTCTTTGTATTCGACGTGCATCGGAGTTTCCGTCTCTATGAGAAGAACCTTTATCTTCACCAGTCTGGCCATCACAGCGGCGATTGTTCTCGTGGTCGCGTCTGTAACCTATGTGCTGTTTAATATCGACGGATTGATCAAAGACACCATCATCAGTGATGCGTCACGTGCCTACAAAGTTCCGGTGACCGTGTCAGACGCAAAAATGTCACTCAAAACTGGTGAGGGGCAGATCATTGGTCTTCGTATTGCCAATCCGCCCGGGTTTGGGGCACCGACGGCAATCCATATTCCCTTCATTGGCATTGAGGTTGATACGGACCGAATTGCGGCCAAGGCAATTGGTGTTCGTCGCGTTGTGCTGGAAAAACCAAAGATCGTTCTTCAGATCAAAGAAGGCCGCGTTAATCTCGTACGCCTCAGAGACAGTGTTCGTGCCTGGGTCAATCGATCCAAGATCGAAGATGAGGATGCATCGAAAGGGCAGATGTTCATCATCGATCAAGTCCTGCTCCAGAATGGCTCGATGGTGTTCCGCGCTGATTTTCTGGATGGCCTTGAAACAGAGGTCGCCCTTCCTGACACGCGCATTAAAGATATTGGCGCCGAGACCGGCGGCGCCCTACCCGCTGAGGTGATTGAGGCGGTGACAAATATCTTCATCAAGGCAGCAGAACGTGCCTCGCGCCGGATTGATCTGGAAGCCTTGGCAAAAAAGAATGAAATTCCCGTGCCTGATGTTAACATCAGCGGACTCTTGAAAGAATAAGGTGAGCCCCGCATGAGTATTTACCGTGCCCCCGTCGATGAGATGCTTCTCGTCATGCAGGAAATTGGTGATCTGGATCGTATTTCCAAACTACCTGGCTACGAAGACGCAACGAGCGACCTTGTCGCGGCCATCCTGGCTGAAGCGAGCAAACTTGGTACCGATGTGCTTGATCCCATAAACGCAAGTGGCGACGCTGAAGGTTGCACGCTGGAAAACGGTGTGGTGCGCACCCCCAAGGGATTTAAGGACGCTTATAAACAGTTCATCGAGGGCGGATGGAATTCCATGCCGTTTGACCCTGAAATTGGTGGCCAGGGTTTGCCGTGGCTGGTGTCGACGGGGGCCTCAGAAATTTGGCATGCCGCTAATATGTCATTTGGACTGTGTCCATTGCTGACAGGTGGTGCTGCGGAACTTTTGTCGATCCATGGGTCCGACAAGTTGAAATCTATTTATCTGGAAAATATGGTCAGTGGCGTCTGGACCGGCACCATGAACCTGACCGAACCGCAAGCCGGATCAGATCTGTCGCGCATTCGTTCGAAAGCTGTGCCAGACGGCGATGCTTACCGCATATCCGGCCAGAAAATCTTTATCACCTATGGCGAACATGATTTTACAGAAAATATCGTTCACATGGTGCTGGCACGGACGCCGGATGCGCCCGAGGGTATCAAGGGTATATCGTTATTCGTGGTCCCGAAGTATCTCGTCAATGATGATGGATCGCTCGGGGATCGTAATGATCTGAGATGCGGCTCGATTGAACACAAACTCGGGATCAACGCGAGCCCAACCGCGGTTATGCTTTATGGAGAGAATGACGGCGCAGTTGGCTACCTTGTTGGTGAAGAAAACCGCGGGATCGAGTACATGTTCACGATGATGAACAATGCACGTCTTGCCGTTGGCCTAGAGGGTGTCGCGATTGCTGAACGCGCCTATCAACGCGCCCGCGCGTTTGCCGAAGATCGGACCCAGGGACGTGGTAGTGATCGCGATAACAAAGACGCCGTCGCAATCATCCAGCATCCGGACGTGAAACGGATGCTCCTGTCGATGCGCTCTCAAACCGAAGCTGTCCGTGCTTTGGCCTATTGGGTAGCATCCCGTCTTGATCTTGCGCACCGTGCAACGGACCCAGCCGAAGCCAAAAAAGCTCAATCCTTCGTTGATTTGTTAACACCCGTCGTAAAGGCCTGGAGCACAGATATCGGCGTCGAAGTTGCCGATACAGGTGTGCAAATCCACGGTGGGATGGGGTTCATTGAAGAAACAGGCGCGGCACAACATCTTCGGGATGCCCGGATCGCCCCCATTTACGAGGGCACCAATGGCATCCAGTCGATTGATCTTGCGGGCCGCAAGATTGCCCGAGAAGGTGGCGAGACGATGCACGCGCTCATTGCCGAGATGCGGTCTTCAATTTCTGAAATGCCATCATCTCATGCGCGTCTCAATGCAGCTATTGATGCCCTTGAGCAGACGACCAACTGGATTGTTGATAATTTCGATGCGACACCAGTTACAGCATTGGCAGGCTCTGTTCCCTATTTGCGTCTATGCGGCATCACGATTGGCGGCTGGTTAATGGTTCGATTATTCGAAGCATCAAAGCAGAATAGCGACGAGAATCCGTTATTGGCTGAGCGTCGCCAGGCCTCCGTGAGTTTCTATGCCCGACATGTTCTCTCGCAGGCACCAGGGATTGCTGAAGCCGTCCTTGATGGCAGTTCAGTGATCGCAGAAACGCGCGTCGAAGCGCTATAAACCGTTAACCATAAAAACTGCTAATATGCGGAGATTCCTTGATTTTTTCGCGTTGATGCCACAATTTGGACGATTCTAGAAGCTAGGCTCGACCGTATGAACAGCTATACGAAATATGTCCTGCGCCAGTTGCTTGCTGGCATGCTATTGGTGAGTGCAGGGCTGACATGCATCATCTGGCTATCGCAGTCGTTGCGCTTTGTCGAAATGATCGTCAATCGCGGCCTCAGCGCGGGCACATTTGTCTATATGACAATGCTGTTGTTGCCGAACTTTTTAACGGTCATTTTACCAATCGCATTGTTTACGATCATCGTGTTCACCTATTCCAAAATGGTGACAGACCGTGAGCTTGTCGTCATGAGAGCCGCTGGCGTCAGTCAGTTCGGCCTCGCCAAGCCGGCATTGATCATGACTATGCTGACGTTAATGTTTGGGTATCTGCTGAACCTGTATTTGCTGCCGGAATCCTATCGGGCATTTCGCCTGCTCCAATGGGAAATTCGAAACACTTACTCCCATGTGCTTTTGAAAGAAGGCTCCTTCAATCCAATAACAAACTCCGTCACGGTGTATGTTCGCGAACGCGCACCTGACGGGCAGCTACTTGGGATCCTCGTTCATGACGAGCGTGACGAAAACGCCCCTGTCACGCTGATGGCGGAACGCGGCGCTTTGGTTGATTCTGGCAAAGGCCCGCGGGTCATTATGTACAATGGAAATCGTCAAACGACGGGCACAAATACGAGCCTTTCGATCCTGTATTTCGATAGATATGTCTTTGAGGTGCCAACAACGTCGGAGAGCATATCTCAACGTTTCAGGGAACCGCGAGAACGCTCAATGAGCGAATTGATCAATCTGAAAGATGCAACAGGCATTAATCAAAAAGACTGGGGCAAATACAAGGTTGAGCTTCACAAGCGTATCGTCTCGCCATTACTAGGCGTCGGCTTTGCAATGATTGGTCTCGCTTGTCTGTTATACGGCCCAATAACCCGGCGTAGCCAGGCAATGCGGATCATTACGGCTGTCAGCATCATGATATCCCTTCAAGGCGCAGCGCTTGGACTTGAGAACGTGGTTGCCAAAAATCTTGTTTTGGTGCCTCTCCTGTATGGATTGGCAATCGTGCCCATCATCGGCGGGACCATCATGCTGATAAAGCATCCAAAGACCTCAAGGCCGAAAAAGAAGCGTCGGCGTAACAAGTTAAAGGCGGCATAAGCATCCGATGCGTATATCAAGCACCCTTTCCTTGTATATTGGACGGCATTTTCTTGTCAGTTTTCTGTCGTGCTTCATGATTTTTCTATTCATCGTGATGCTTTTTGACAGCATTGAGCTCCTTCGCCGCGCAGCGTCCAGGCCAGATATATCGTTTACAGACGTGATTGAGATGGCGTTCTTCCGATTGCCGCACCTGGGCCAAGAAACGTTCCCGTTCGCAGTTCTATTTGGTGGCATGTCAGCCTTTTGGCGTCTCGCCAGAACGCATGAATTGACGATAACCCGCGCCGCCGGTGTTTCTGCATGGCAATTCCTTTTACCAGTGCTGTCTCTGGCTGCCGCTCTGGGCATATTTCATGTCACCGTATTTAATCCCCTGGCTTCGACTATGTTGACCCGGTTTGAGCGCCTGGAAGCAACCCACTTACGTGGGCAGGAAAACTCTCTCGCGGTCTCGCAGTCCGGGCTTTGGCTCCGACAGGCAAATTCAGTGGGGCAATCGGTTGTGCATTCGCGCTCAGTCCTGCAACAGGGGGCGGACGTCGAACTCAGTGGCGTCGTGGTGTTCGTGTATGAAGGGTCAGATAGATTCCTTGAGCGCATTGACGCAGAATATGCGCGTCTTGAGGATGGTTTTTGGTACATGCGTAATGCACGCGTTCAAAAGCCGGAAGAAGGGTCCGCAGCTTACGAGGAATACTGGCTTGAGACCGACCTGACGCTGACAAAAATCCAGGATAGCTTTGCCCCGCCCGAAACCATGTCCTTTTGGGCATTGTCTGATTTTATTGAGACACTCGAAGAGGCCGGGTTCTCCGCGATCCGTCACCGATTGCACTTAAATGCCCTTTTGGCCTCACCTCTATTGATGTGTGCAATGGTGCTGATCGCCGCCACATTTACGTTGCGTCAGAGTTCCAGGCGTGGCGGTGCAACTTTTGTCATATCAATGGGTGTATTAACCGGATTTTTGCTCTATTTCTTCTCCGACGTCGTGTATGCATTGGGGTTATCGGATAATATCCCGGTCACACTTGCCGCCTGGACACCTTCTGGCGTGGCGACATTGTTAGGACTTGGGATGCTGTTGCATCTGGAGGATGGATAACGTGCCGAAACTACGGCCGATACTCAGAGCAGGATATTGTAAGCCTGCAATTGCTTCGCTGATTGGCTTCGGTGCCGCGATGTGGCTGAGCGTGCCTGCTGTTGCTCAGGATTCAGCGCGACCGTTGGGCATATTGTTGCCAGGTGTTGAGCGTACGGCACCGCCGCCAGTTCGCTCGTCTTTACCATCAAACATCCAGACCCAGTCGCCAAGTACATCAAGGACACGCACCAGCGCGCCAGGCCCCGCAGAAAGACCACTCGGCAGGCTGTTTAATCCGACGTCTTCCACGCAACAAACAACAGGTTCGGTGTTACCCCAAGGTTGGAATTCGCAGCCCCTCCCCACAACGGCGGCACCGACACGTACGGCATCTCCAACACCGGGTGCAGGTGGCGCGCGCCCTCTCGGCACACTATTCAATGCCCCGGCACCGCTGCCACGCACCACAGGCTCCGTATCACCCTCACGAACGGTCTCAGCACCCGTCATTCAACCTGTAGGCAAGGTTCAAAGCGCTCCTAGCCAGGACGCATCCAGCGTAAAACCATTGGGGACGCTTTTCATTGCTCAACCCACAAGCGCAAATACCCCGAAACCAGCAGCGCGAACGGTTCAAGCACCTGTAAACAGCCCAGCGACCTCTACATCTGCCGGTCCTGCCCCTATTCCGGCAGAGTTCACCGCAGATCAGATGACCTATGACCGTGAACTGGGCCTTGTCACAGCGACTGGCAACGTTGAAATCAATTATGGCGATCGTTCACTTCTGGCTCAAAAGGTAACTTACAATCAGAAAACCGATGTCGTAATTGCCGATGGCAATGTCTCTCTCACAGATCCATCAGGCAAGGTCCTGCTCGGTGACAAGATGGAAATCACCGGAGATCTCAAGGATGGTGTGATCTACAATATCGGTCTTGTTCTTGAAGATCATTCTCGTGTCGCAGGCTCAGGTGCAAGACACTCAAATGGCGAGATTACAGAAGTCAGCAATGCTGTGTATTCGCCGTGTGAGTTATGCGAAGAAGACCCGACAGCAGCACCGCTGTGGCAACTAAAAGCTGTCAAAGTCATCCACGACGCCAATCAGAAAGTCGTTTCTTACCGAGATGCATGGCTTGAGTTGTTTGGTGTACCTGTCGCCTACACACCGTATCTGAGCCACCCGGATCCGACAGTTAAACGAAAAAGTGGCTTGCTTGCGCCGAGCTTTTCAAATTCTTCTGACTTGGGTTTTCGCCTGCAAACTCCCTACTTTTGGGCTATTGATGACTATCAGGATGCAACGATCACGCCGATGCTCGCCACAGACGGTGGGCAGGGTCTCATCGGCCAGTATCGGCGCAATTTCAAGAATGGTTTTCTAAAAGCTGACGCAAGTTTTGTTGTTGATGACGATACCGAAGGAGAGCGCGGTTATATTGATCTTGAATCACAGTATCATTTGAACCGTACGTGGCGGGCAGGCCTTGATCTTGAGGGAACGTCTGACGACACCTATACTCGCAGGTATGGATTTGATACTGAGTCCATTCTTGTATCTCGTGGATACCTTGAAGGATTTCGAGGCCAAAACTACCAAGTCGTTAACACTTACGCATTTCAGGATTTGCGCCAAGACGAGGATGCTAGTGAGTCACCATTTATCCTTCCAATGTATGATTTTAACTACATGGGCAAACGGGACGGTATCGGCGGCTACTCATCACTCGACTTTAACGTCCTCAATCTTGTTCGAAATGCTGGAACTGACACACGCAGAATTGCCGTTCGACCTCGATGGGAACGACCCTTTAACGGCCCATTTGGTGAGCTTTATAATGCGTCTGTATCCCTTGCAGCCGATGCCTATCATTCATCAGGTGTGATACGGGACGATGGAACCGAGTTCACCGGGGTGAGCGGTCGAGCTGTACCAACAGCCTCACTTTCATGGCGATTACCACTCATCAGAACAGGAGAAGAATTCAGTCAGACGATTGAACCACTTGCTTCTGTTGTCGTTTCTCCAAATGGCGGCAATCCTGACAAAATTCCGAATGAGGATAGCCAGGAACCAGAGTTTGATGAGACAAACCTATTTCGTGACAACAGGTTTGATGGCTTTGACAGGGTAGATGGCGGCATCCGGTTTAACTACGGATTGAACTGGGTAATTTCTGGTCGTGAAAGAGGCGACGCATCCGTATTCATTGGCCAATCTTATCGACCTCGGACAGATAGCACGTTTGGTCTTGCGTCTGGCCTAGAAGATAACTTCTCAGACTTTGTTGGACGGGTTCAAATTACACCCGCTAAGTACCTGGACCTTTTGTATCGGACGCAGTTCAGCCCAGATAATCTCAATCCGAAACGCAACGAAATTACTGCGTCACTTGGCACACCGGCTCTTCAATTAAACACAAATTATATCTTTATTGGCCAGCAACAGGACAGTGAATTTGCGGGCCGTGAAGAATTGTCCGGATCTATTGGATCCCAGATCAATCAGAACTGGTCAACATCCATGTCTGCTCGCCATGATCTTGATGACAATGATCTGAGGTCATTTGGCATGCAGGTCGTTTATGAAGATGAATGTGTGAAATTTACGACCAAATTCAGTCGTTCATTTTTCGAAGATCGTGACATCAAACCAACTGACTCTGTGACATTCACATTGGTTCTTAAAACTCTCGGTGAGGTACGAACGGGTGCCTCCAGCTCTCAATAGATGTATGCTTCAATTATGATAAATCATTTTCTTGGGGAATTTGTTCTCCGCGCAATGAAACGAGTAGCGATCGCAGCAAGCGTTTGTCTTGCTTTAATATTTGGCCAAACAAGCTTGGCGCAAAGTCAGGCAACGTTGAATATTGCAGCTGTCATTAATGATGAAGTTGTCTCCATATACGATTTATCGCAACGCATTGAACTTGTCGTCCTTTTTTCAAATTTACCTAACACGCAAGAGACACATCAGCGTATTGCACCCGGTATATTACGTCGACTTATCATCGAGAAACTTCATTTGCAGGAAGCCGAAAGGCTTGGTCTGGTGGTGCCCGAGGCAGCCATTCAGAACTCGATATCGAATATTGAGAAGAGCAAGAACCTCCCTGTCGGCAGTATGAAATCAACACTGGAATCCCGAGGCATTGATATTGAGACACTGCGTCAACAGGTTCGCGCGGAGTTGGCATGGATTGATGTAATTCGAACCCTGTTTCGTCGATTGGTGAACGTGTCTGAACAAGAGGTTGACGACGTTCTAAATAAAATCCGCGACAATGCTGGGAAACCTGAGTATTTGGTTGCAGAGATTTTTCTCGCCTATGACGAAAAACCCAGGACTGAAGTGGAACAGGTCGCTCAACGAATTTATAGCCAGATTGGCGCAGGAGCGAGTTGGCCTCAAATGGCACAGAATTTTTCTGAGTCAGCATCTTCTAAAAACAGCGGCGATCTCGGCTGGGTCCTGGCGGAAGACTTAGGGCCTGTCCTCAGTGGCATTGTTGAACAATTGGAGCCGGGGCAAGCATCCTCTCCTGTCACCACTGAAGACGGGGTATATTTGCTGCTTTTGCGCGACAAGCGCATTGCATCCGATATTGCGCCGACCAACGCCGATGTAAAGGTTGGCATCCATCAACTTCATGTAGCGTTGCCGGAAAATGCAAATGCTCGTCAGATCGCCGATGCGACCAATAGAGCAAGAGAACTAGCATCTGGAGCCTCCGCATGCCCGGCGTTCGCGAGTCTGGCGAAAACTGAGGGCAGTGAGCGATCAGGTTTTCTTGGTGAGTTTAATCTGGATCAATTAAACCCACAGTTCAAAAGTATGGTTGAGACGCTTGAAGTTGGCGGTGTCAGTCAACCATTTCGTATGGCCGACGGCGTCATCGTACTGATGGTTTGCTCGCGCGAGTCCGAAGGCGGCGTGGATCCAATCGCAGCTGCAAGAGAGCGAATTGAACGAGAAATTCTCAATGAGCGTCTCTCCCGGATGGCGTCACAACACGAAGACAAACTACGTCGCCAAGCGTTTATTGAAATTCGTCTCTAGCGTGTCTGAGTTCTGAAATATGACGGATGTGAACGCATTGACAATGGGTGAACCTTCCGGTGTCGGCGGCGAGCTAACCTTAAAAACTTGGCGAGACTATCGGCGTGATATCGCGCCATTCTTTGTCGTGGATAATCCGGATCGATTGCGGCAAATTTCAGATGCCTTTAACTTGGCTGTACCTATCATCGAGATCGATGAGCCTTCCCAAGCATTACAGGTTTTTGATGACGCATTGCCCGTTATCTCTTTGCAAAATGATGTTAGTGCAAAACTTGGAAAACCCGATACCAGGAACTCGTCTGCGGTTCTAGAGTCCATTTCACGTTGCGTCGACTACGCGATATCAGGGCAAGCTACCGCCGTTGTGACCAACCCAATTCAAAAAGAAAGTTTATACAAATCAGGCTTCCGCTTTCCCGGACACACTGAATATCTGGCAGAGTTGGTCTCTGGTAATCCAACCCCTGTCATGATGCTCGCCTCTCCGCTGCTACGGGTCGTTCCTGTCACCGTCCACATGTCGCTTCGAAAAGCTTTAGACACGTTGACAACAGACCTCATTGTCGAACATGGCAAGATCGTTATAGATGCGCTTCGAAATGACTTCGGGATTAAAACCCCTCGCCTAGCTGTTGCAGGTCTAAATCCGCACGCTGGTGAAGCCGGTTCACTCGGAAGCGAGGACGCGGAAATCATAACGCCTGCGATATCTACCCTTCAAGAATATGGGGCAAGCGTTAAGGGCCCAGTACCCCCTGATGCATTATTTACGGAACGTGCGCGTGAAGGTTATGACGCGGCACTTTGTATGTATCACGATCAAGCGCTGATCCCCATCAAGGCACTGGACGTGGATCGCGCCGTCAATACGACACTTGGTTTGAAAATTGTGCGCACTTCACCTGATCACGGCACGGCAATAGATATTGCCGATCAGGGTATTGCCCGCCCAACCAGCCTTGTTTCCTCTATGAAACTGGCGAGTGAAATTTCAGGTCATCGTCGTGCTCAACGAGGATCCGCATTGTGAGCGACGAGAAATCTCTTCCCCCACTTCGCGACATCATCAAGACATATGGCTTGGGTGCCAAAAAATCACTTGGTCAGCATTTTCTGCTCGATGCCAATCTGACAGATCGGATCGCCAGATCTGCGGGATCACTCGAGGGAAAGCGGGTCATTGAAATCGGGCCCGGGCCAGGTGGGCTCACGCGCTCAATTCTATCCTACAACCCAGAATCTCTCCATGCCATTGAGCGTGATCAACGCTGCATTGAGGCTTTGGGTGAGCTTCAGGCAACTTACCCCACAAAACTTCATATCGTCGACGCAGATGCGCTGAAGACGGATTTAAGCACCATCACGGATGCGCCGTATGTGATTATGTCCAACCTGCCCTACAACATCGGGACCGCGTTGTTGATAAACTGGTTGGCTGATCTGGATAAGATCGACCGTATGGTTCTTATGTTTCAAAAGGAAGTCGCGGAACGCATCGCCGCGCAACCTGGAACCACCGGATACGGTAGGCTCGCCATCATCACCCAATGGCTTTGTGAAACACGTTTCCTGTTCAATGTGGATGCACGTGCCTTTACACCACCACCAAAGGTCATGTCTGCGGTTATTGAGATTGTCCCGCGTGAGGCGCCCCTTGCCGAGGCTGAGTTTGCCAAGCTTGAGTCCGTGACCCGTGCCGCATTTGGGCAACGGCGTAAAATGCTTCGAAGTTCTTTGAAGTCTCTAGGAATTAATCCCGCCGATGCCAATATTGACCCTGAGAAACGTGCAGAACAATTAAGTATCGAGGAATTTTGTGCGTTGGCGCGCCTGATCTAGATTATTGCCCGACACCCATACCACGGAGCCAATCCGATATCCCAACGCGCCGCATCCGCTTAAGGCGTTCCGCAGCTAAAATTGCTTCAGCTTCGGCCACACTATGGTCGATGGCTTCGTTGATAATAATGTAATCATACTCGGCCCAATGGCTCATTTCAGATGTCGCCTTGGCCATCCGCCTTTTCACAACATCTTCTGGATCCTGCGCGCGTGCATAAAGCCGGCGTTCAAGTTCATCAACGGATGGAGGAAGTATAAAGATACTTGCGAGGTCGTCCCGCGCATTTTGACGCAACTGTTGCGTGCCTTGCCAGTCGACATCAAACAACACATCCTTGCCCTGCTCTAATGCGGCAACAACAGGTGGCCGTGGCGTGCCATAGTAATTATCGAACACTTCGGCATGTTCAAGGAAATCGCCATTCGCGACCATGTCCTCGAATTTTTCCTTGTCGATAAAATAATAATCCTTCCCTTCCACTTCACCTGGACGCATTGGACGTGTCGTCGCGGAAACAGACATCGTCAGGTCCGGATGCTTTTCAAGAAGTGCGCGCGAGATCGTTGATTTGCCTGCACCCGAAGGCGATGACAAAACAAGCATAAGGCCGCGTCTGGAAATCTTTATTTTGGGGAGTGTTTGATCATTCAATGTTTTGGACCTGTTCACGGAATTGTTCGATTGTAGCTTTCATATCAAGGCCGATACGCGTTAATGCCGTTTCGTGCGCCTTCGAGCAAATCGTATTGGCCTCTCGATTTAGTTCCTGACACAGAAAATCAAGCCGTCGACCCACAGCACCACCGCCCGTCATCAAATCGCGTGCCGACGTTATATGGGCCTGCAATCGGTCAATTTCTTCCCGAATATCAGCTTTTGTCATGAGAACCGCAACTTCCTGCTCAAGGCGTCCAGCATCAATCTGCGATACATCTTCCATTATTTGCGCAATCTGGTCGTTCAAACGTGCGCGAATGATCGCGGGTTGGGATTCAGCCGACGCCGACGCCTGTCCGGTAAGGTCATTCAGTTTGTCGATAAACTCTGTCAGGACCACGCTCAACTGCGCGCCTTCCTGAGCACGGTCTGCAACGAGTGCCTTCGCGGCAACATCCAATGATTCTAACAGTGACTTTTGAAGATTGGCGCGCGTTGCCTCGTCCATATCGTCATCATCCGCTTCAATGACGCCCCTGAGAGCCAACATGCCATCAATCGATAAAGGCGCTGTACCAGATGTCCTGCTCTGTAGGTCTGTGGCAACATCAAGTAATGCATTTAAATGCCCATGATTGACCTTATAACCCGCGTCAGCACTCGAACGCTTCAGCATGAGCCCAACGGTTATATTGCCACGATTGAACAGCTTGCTGAGGCGTCCACGTGCGACCTGTTCCAGCCCATCAAAGCCGGTTGGCGTACGAAGCCGAATATCCAATCCCTTGGCGTTGACGCTTTTGAGTTCCCACGCCCATGACCAGTCGGCGAAATCCGCTGTATCTCGTGCGAAACCGGTCATCGAATGAAGTGTCAAAAGAACCCTCCTCTATAGGCATCAAGACTTTACCCGCCTCATTGTTGAGCGACAAGAGAAACGCCGCTGATCAAGGCATTTGATCGCCTTGGAGGGCTGGATCAGCTATAACAAACCAATGCGCACAAAAACGTTTAAATCTATACTGATAACCGGGGCCAGCAGCGGCATTGGTCAGGCTGTCGCCCTCGAATTTGCAAAACCCGGCGTGCATCTGACGATAACCGGGCGAAACGCTGAACGCCTGCATCAGCTTGAGACATTGCTAGTTAACAAAGGGGCTGATGTTACAGCGCTTGTACTTGATGTCGTTGATCGCGCTGGGATGACCCAAATGGCGAATGATGCGGAGAGCAGTCATCCATTCGATCTGGTGATTGCGAACGCTGGCATTGCCAGCAGTTCAAACGATGACACTCCCGCCGAAGAATTGATCCGTGATATTTTTGCCGTCAATCTGGCGGGTGTGCTGAATACGGTTTTGCCCGTCGCCACCTTGATGCGCGCCCGTGGCACTGGTCATATTGCCATTGTCAGTTCCATTGCGGGTTTGCGAGGATTGCCTACGGCACCGGCATACTCCGCAAGCAAAGTCGCCGTAAAAGCCTGGGGCGAGGCGGTGAGACCTCAACTTGCCGCCGATGGTGTCGGTATGACGATTATCATTCCAGGCTTTGTTGAGAGCCGTATCACGGATGCGAACACTTTCCCCATGCCCTTTATCATGCCCGCAGAAAAGGCGGCAAAAATCATTGTAAATGGCCTTCAGCGCTGCAAAAGAACGATTGCGTTTCCCTGGCAGATGGTTTGGTTGATGCGCATCCTGACAATGCTGCCCGGACCTCTGTTCGACAAGGTTTTGAGCCGCGGTCCAAAGAAAGCCTAAGCAGCGGGAAATACTGATAAGGCCTAGTTCTTTTTGTTAAATTTACGCCAGGCCCGGACGTTGCGATTGTGTTCTTTCAAGGTCTTTGCGAATGCATGACCACCCGTACCATCGGCAACAAAATAGATCGCATCTGTTGCTTCGGGGTTGAGCACAGCTTCGATCGCCTTACGTCCTGGGTTTGCGATCGGTGTTGGCGGCAACCTGTTAATTTCATAGGTATTGTATGCAGTTACACCATCCAGATCTTTTCTGGTCAGCGGACGCCCAAGAGGGCCGGCACCGTTTGTGATTCCGTAAACAACCGTTGGATCAGACTGCAACCGCATTTTCTTATTCAAACGATTGATAAAAACCCCTGCGACCTTTGCCCGTTCAGCAGCCACACCGGTTTCTTTTTCGACGATTGAGGCCAGAATGACAGCCTCATAAGGCGTCGCCAATGGCAGTGACGGCGCCCTTTTTTCCCAAAGCTCTCGGACCGTCTGATCCATTGCGTCAGCCATCCTTTTCAAAATTGAAAGGCGGGTCTCTCCTCGGTGAAAATGATAGGTTTCGGGGAGCAACGTCCCTTCGGCCGGTATCGTCACGATATCTCCACGTAAAAGCGGCTCATCACGCAGATAATCAATAATTTCGAGCGTGGTGAGACCTTCCGGGATTGTTGTCTTGTAAACAACTTGCTTAGCCGTTTTCAAAATATTGGCAACATCCGCCGGGCTTGCGTTGGCTGGAACGCTATATTCTCCGGCGCGCAATGGCTTTTTGCTGCCAAACAGCCGATCACCAAACCGAAAAACGTTCTCACTGGTGACGATGCCTTGCTTTTTAAGATGCGCAGCAATGGCAGCGACGCCCATGCCCTGCTCGATCAAAACGATTTTATCTTCGTCGGGCCCAACTGAGGTTTGGTACGCATCCTTTAGCCACAGATATCCGGCACCAATAGCCAATAGGCTAATCGCCATTCCAATTGCCAAAGATATTAAGAAAGCGCGGCGCATTGCCCTCGACGCTCGTTACTCAACCTCACGGAAGACCAGCGAAGCATTGGTACCACCAAATCCAAATGAATTTGATAACGCTGCGCGGATTTTACGTTCGCGAGGTTGATGCGGCACAAGATCGATAGGTGTCTCCACAGATGGATTATCCAGGTTCAATGTTGGCGGCGCCACATCATCCCGGATGGCCAGTACCGAATAAATTGCCTCAACAGCACCTGCGGCACCTAGCAGATGCCCAATCGCAGATTTCGTTGATGACATAGACATTTCCTGAGTATGTCCATCAAACACACGCTCAACCGCACGCAACTCAATCTCGTCACCAAGAGGTGTCGACGTGCCGTGTGCGTTCACGTAATCAATATCACTCGGATCCATACCAGCACGCTTTAATGCCGCTTTCATACAACGGTATGCACCGTCGCCAGATTCAGCCGGCGCCGTGATATGATGTGCATCGCCAGACATTCCATAGCCAATAACTTCGGCGTATATCTTGGCGCCACGCGCTTTCGCATGTTCGTATTCTTCCAGAACAACGATCCCGGCACCCTCACCCATCACAAAGCCATCACGATCCACATCATAAGGGCGAGATGCCTTTTCGGGTGTATCATTGAACCCTGTCGAAAGTGCGCGTGCGGCGCAGAACCCTGCCATGCCGATACGGCACGCAGCCGCTTCAGCACCACCAGCGATCATAACATCCGCATCGTCCCACATGATAATCCGAGCCGCATCGCCAATAGCGTGTGCGCCCGTTGAACAAGCCGTAACCACAGCGTGGTTTGGCCCCTTGTAACCATGACGAATAGATACGTGGCCAGATACAAGATTGATCAGGCTGGCTGGGATAAAGAATGGACTGAGTTTTCGCGGTGTCCGTTCCGCATCTACTTTGACAGCACCGCGCGCGATTTCAGGCAATCCACCGATGCCCGATCCAATCAATACGCCTGTACGCCAGGTGTCTTCATCAGATTTAGGCACCCAACCAGAATCGGCGATTGCCTGTTCTGCCGCGCAAAGGCCGTAAACGATAAAATCGTCCATACGACGGCGATCCTTTGCAGGAACCCAATCGTCAGCATTGAACGTGTTATTGCTACCATCACCAACGGGGATTGTGCCTGCAATTTTTGCAGGGATATCAGAGACATCGAATTTGTCGATTGCTGTAATACCAGAACGTGACTCTAGCAAAGCCTGCCAGTTTTGCTCGGCACCTACACCAAGCGACGTCACCGCACCCATACCCGTTATGACCACACGTCTCATTGTTCAACGCCCGCCATTGCTATGATCGCGGCCACGTCCTTAATTGAGGCGCGTGACCGCGGATCGGATCAATTACTCTGCGACTCGATAAAGTCTACAGCGTTCTTTACTGTCAAAATGCTCTCTGCAGCGTCATCCGGAATTTCGATCCCAAACTCTTCTTCGAAAGCCATGACCAACTCAACTGTATCAAGGCTGTCAGCGCCCAGATCGTCGATGAAGCTTGCGCTTTCAACGACTTTGTCCTCGTCAATCCCGAGATGCTCTATCACGATTTTTTTAACGCGATCTGCCACATCACTCATTGTATATTTCCCCGATCTCTACGGTTTAAACATGAGAGCTAAGCTCCCTGCCCTTATGGGCGCTCATAAACGCGGTTTCCCGCAAATCTTTACCCCGAAAGGTCGGGGTTCGTAACACACTCTTTTGAGCTTTACCAGAACGTTGGCACCGAAATAATCAACCACCAGCGTTCTTTTTTATATCATCGCCATCCCACCGTTCACATGCAAGGTCTGACCTGTCACGTAAGATGCCTGCTCACTCGCCAGATACACACATGCTGCAGCAATATCATCTACATTTCCAAGTCTGCCTGCAGGAATCCCCTTCAACAAGTTGTCTTTAATATCATCCGATAACACATCGGTCATTGCCGTCTCAATAAATCCTGGTGCTACGCAATTAACCGTTATTCCACGTGACGCAACCTCTTGGGCCAAAGATTTTGACATCCCGATCATACCTGCCTTCGAGGCTGCATAATTGGTTTGCCCTGCATTTCCGGTTGCGCCGACAACAGACGTAATGCCGATAATACGTCCAGCGCGCGCCTTCATCATACCCCGCAAACATGCACGAGAAAGTCGGAAAGCCGCGGTCAAATTGACATCCAGCACCATTTGCCAATCTTCGTCTTTCATTCGCATTGCGAGTTGATCACGCGTCAACCCAGCATTATTGATCAGAATATCAATGCCACCCATTGCCTCTTCTGCGTCTTTGATGAGCTGATTTGCGCCATCTGCAGTGCTCAGATTTGCAGGCGTTACATGGGCACCATCACCAATCTCAGAAGCAACCGCTTTCAGCGCATCCTCGCGTGTGCCTGACAACGCAACGACAGCGCCCTGCGCATGTAGTGCTTTGGCAATTGCGCCACCGATACCACCCGACGCACCCGTTACCAGCGCGCGTTTTCCTGAAAGATCAAACATCTTGTTTCCCCTGCAAAATCTTTTTTTAAAGTGTGCTTAAAAATTCTTCGACACCAGCCGGCGAGCCAACATTTGACGCCGATAACTCGCGGTCGATTCGCCGCGCAAGGCCTGATAAGACTTTTCCCGACCCGACCTCTACAAGCGTCTCAACGCCCTTTGAGCGCATGGTCATACAGCATTCACGCCAACGCACCATGCCTGTGACCTGTTCGACCAGCAGTCGACGAATCTCTGCCGGGTCTTCAACCGGGCCCGCCGTCACATTTGCGATCAATGGGACACTGGGTGGCATCATTTCAACTCCTGCCAGTGCATCGGCCATCACATCAGCAGCGGGTGCCATCATGGGGCAATGGAATGGTGCACTGACCTGAAGGAGCATCGCACGCTTGGCACC
>Ga0189287_100235_pt1 | contig 21573 bp, 19 predicted proteins | sample UW86minimetaG_FD_130319 | JGI IMG/M metagenome (GOLD analysis project Ga0189287, IMG submission 130319) | Marine microbial communities from the Costa Rica Dome - UW86 mini metaG | ecosystem: Environmental > Aquatic > Marine > Oceanic > Photic zone | place: Costa Rica: the Eastern Pacific... | reverse complement strand
TGATCCGCAGCCGGATCGAGGAGGTGGCGTGGCGTGCCGGGGTCGAGTACCAGCTGCCCGAGATGGACGAGGCCCCCGGCCCCAGCGCCGAGGATGTCGAGGCCGCGGGCGAGCTGAGCGATGCCGATCGCGGCGAGATGATCCGGGGCATGGTCACGCGCCTGTCGGAGCGGCTGGCCAGCGAAGGCGGCACGGCGCAGGAATGGGCGCGGCTGATCGGCGCCCATGGCGTGCTTGGCGAGACGGAACAGGCCCGCGCGATATGGCAGGAGGCGCAGCAGGTGTTCGAGGGCCGCGAAGCGGAGTTGGAGATCCTGCGCGCCGCCGCGCGCGAGGCGGGAGTGCTGGAATGATCTGCGAGACGATCGAGGAATTTGCCGCCGCCCTGCCCCGGTTACGGCCGATCCTTGGGCTTGACCTTGGCGAGAAGACGATCGGCGTGGCGGCGTCGGACGGAATCCTGTCATCGGCCAACGCGGTGGAGACGATCAAGCGCAGGAAGTTCGGGCTGGATGCCGCGCGGCTGCTGGAGATCGCCGGGGGGCGCGAGGCCTGTGGCCTGATCCTCGGGCTGCCGCGCAACATGGACGGCTCGGAAGGGCCGCGCTGCCAATCGACCCGGGCCTTTGCCCGCAACCTCGAGCGACTCACCGACCTGCCCATCGGCTTCTGGGACGAGCGCCTGTCGACGGTTGCGGCAGAAAGGGCACTGATCGAGGCCGATTTGACACGAAAGCGTCGGAAAGAGGTTATCGACGCGGTTGCCGCCTCATATATCCTTCAGGGAGCACTGGACCGGCTGAGGCATGTGAGGGCAGGCAATTGAACGACAACGCTCCAGTCTGGACGCGCAACGAGATCGAGAGTCCGTGTGTCAGGGTCTGCGTCGTGCACCCGGAGGCGCGGATTTGCACCGGTTGTTTCCGCACGGTGGACGAGATTGCCCGCTGGTCGAAGATGACGGCGGAGGAGCGGCGCGAGATCATGGCCGCCCTGCCCGACCGCGCGCCGATGCTGCGCAAGCGGCGTGGCGGACGTGCAGCGCGGCTGTCGCGGGGCTAGGCGTATCTCAAGACGCGGGTGGGCGCGCACCCCCCGACGTTTTTCCGGAACGGCGAAACAAGGACGCGTGCTTCTTCTGGCCGGAAGTATCCCGGGGGAGTCGCCGCGTGCGGCGACGGGGGCAGCGCCCCCCACTTTTCGCTCAGGGCAGTTCGAGCCAGTCGCGGCTGCCGCCGGCAAGCTCGGGGCGGAAATAGGCGATCATCCGCCCGTCGGGCGGGGCGGTGGCGCCCTCCTGCCAGGGCGCGACGCCGTGCAGGGCAAGGCGGTGGACAAGATAGGCCTCGCCCGGCTTCGCGGGCAGCGTGATACGGCGGCAGGTGTCAAAGACCTCGCGGCGGGTGGCCTTGTAAATCTCCGTCAGGTCGGTGTCGGCCCAATCGGCTTCGGAGATGTCCTTCAGCGCCTTGGCAAAGGCCGCGCGCATGACGTGATGACTGCCTTCCCACACGGTCATCGGCGCCGCGCCGGCGCTGCATTCGGTCAGCGGCAGGCCGAGGATATAGGCGTGGCGTTCCTTGAGCATGCGCCGGCGGTCGGGGCCGGTGGCGTGGAAGCCGTCGACATGGGCCGCGTCGCGGTTGAGGCGGTAACGGAAGGCGGTGTCGCTTTCGCCTTCGCGCGGGCGGGGGTAGCCCGGGTAGACCGCGGAGACCTGCGCGCGGTGAAGCGGCCGGGTGCCGTAGAGCGCCCTGGCCGCCTCGTGGGCTTCTCCGGCAAGGGGACCGCCGCCCGCGTCCCCCGAGGCGTCGTTAGGCAGAGCGTCGACGCCCACGAACCACGTGCCTTCGCAGGTGAGCCAGCGTGCCTTGAGGGCCGGATCTCGAACCTGTTCGCGCGCCACCTGAAGGGCCGAGGCCGCCCAGTCGCGCACCGCCGGCTCGGCGGGGAACTTGACCCAGCCCTTGTCGAGGAGCTGGTCTACCATCCGAGCGCTTTGCGCAGCATGTTGACCGCCACCAGCAGCAGGAACACCGCGAAGACGCGCTTGAGCGGCTTGGGGTCCATCGCGTGGGCCAGTTTCACGCCCCAGGGGGCCGTGATGAGGGTCATGGCGATGACCACGACGAAGGCCACGAGGTTGACCGCGCCGAAGGTGAGCGGCGGGCGGTTTTCGGGGGCGATGGTGAGGAACAGGAAGCCGATGACGGAGGGCACTGCGATGGTTACGCCGAAGCCTGCCGCGGTGGCCACGGCGCGGTGGATGGGTACGCCGTAGAGGCTCATCAACGGCACGCCAAAGCTGCCGCCGCCGATGCCCATCAGCACCGAAAGGAAGCCGAGGACCGGCGAGAGCAGCCCACGGGTGACGCCGCGGGGCATGGCCGGGCCGAGGCGCCACTCCGACCGGCCGAGGCCGAGGTAGAGGCCGATGACGATACCGAGCACGCCGAAGACCCCCTGCAGCACGGTCGAGCGCAGGGAGGCCGCGACCATCACGCCGGCGATTGCACCGATGACGATGCCGGGCATCCATGTCTTGAGGATATGCCAGTCGACGGCGCCTTTCTTGTTGTGGCTGAGCACCGAGCGGATGGAGGTGACGATGATCGTGGCCAGCGACGTGGCGAGGCAGATCTGCATGAGCTGCGGACCGTCGTAGCCAAGGGTCTGGAACGCGTAGAAGAATGCCGGCACCAGCACGATGCCACCCCCCACCCCCAGCAGGCCGGCAAGGACGCCTGCAAAGCCGCCGATCACCAGCAGAAGCGCCAACATCTGGAGGAGCAGCATGGTATCGGGCATGGGGGATATCCTTGAATTGGCGGCGGATCGCGGGCGCCATGTTGAGCGGAAATGCGCCCCGGCGGCAAGCGGGAATCCCGGCATTGCCTTTTGCGAAACCGGCTTCTAGGTTTCCGGCGCGCGACGGGCGGCCGGGTTATGGGCCGCGTTTGTGAAAGGACACCCCATGTTACGAACCGGGTTGGTGCTCGGCCTGCTGGCGCTGGTCGGGCCTGCGGCGATCGATATGTATCTTCCGGCGATGCCGCGGATTGCCGAGGAATTCGGCACGTCAGAGACGGCCGTGCAGATGACGCTGACGGGGTATTTCATCGCCTTCGGCGTGGCGCAGCTTGTTTACGGCCCTCTGGCCGACCAGGCCGGGCGGCGGCTGCCGATCTTCCTGGGGCTGGGGATATTCGTGGTCGGTGCGCTCGGCTCGGCGCTGGCCGGATCGGCCGAGGCGCTGGTGGCGTGGCGGGCGTTGCAGGGGCTGGGCGGGGCCGCGCTGATGGTGGTGCCGCGGGCGATCATCCGCGACCAGTATACCGGGGTCGAGGCGACCAAGCTGATGGCGATGATCATGCTGGTGATCGCGATCTCGCCGATGCTGGCGCCGCTGGCGGGCAGCGGGATCATGGCCGTTTCCGGCTGGCGGGCGGTATTCTTCGTGTTGGCGGGGCTGGGTGTCTTGTCGGCCGTGCTGACGCTGCTGGCGCAGCCCGAAACCCTGCCGAAAGAGCAGCGGGTGAGGATCTCGGTGCGTTCGATGCTGCAGGGCAGCCGGGTGTTGCTGTTCGATCCGGGCTTCATGGGCGTGACGTTGATCGGCGGGTTCGGGATGGCGAGTTTCTTCGTGTTCCTCGCCTCGGCACCCTTCGTCTATGTCGAGCAGTTCGGGCTGTCGCCGACCGGCTTCTCGGTGGCCTTCGCGCTCAACGCGATCGGGTTCTTTACCGCGTCGCAGCTGGCGTCGTGGCTGGGGGCGAAGATGGGGATGCGGCGGCTTATTCGGCGGGGCGTGACGGGGTTCACGCTGTTCACGCTGGCGCTGGTGGTCGTGGCACTGACCGTGGGGACGACGTTGCCGTTGGTGGTGGCGGGGCTGTTCTGTGCCAATGCCTGTCTCGGCGTGGTGATCCCGACGTCGATGGTGCTGGCCCTGGACGATCACGGCGATATTGCCGGGCTGGCCTCCTCGCTGGGGGGCACGCTGCAGATGCTGGCGGGCGGGCTGATGATCGTGGCGGCGGGACCGTTCTTCGACGGGACTGCCCTGCCGATGCTGGCGGCGATTGCCCTGTGCGGGGTGATCGCGACGGCGTTGACGATGCTGATGCTACCGCGGGAGCAATACGCCTGAGCAGCCCCTATCCCGCCACGGGTGCGCCGGTGACCTGGAAGAGCGCCTCCTCTACGAGGGCGTAGTCGGCCCCCGGCCGCGTGGCGCCTTCGGAAAGGACACGCCGCCACGCGCGGGCGCCGGGGCGGCCGGTGAAGAGGCCCAGCATGTGGCGGGTGACCTGGTGGAGCTTGCCGCCCCGGGCCAGGTGGTTCTCGATATAGGGCTGCATGGTGCGGACCGCGTCTTCGGGCGTGCGGTCCGGGATCTCCTCGCCGAAGACCACACGGTCGGCCGGGCCGAGGATATCGGCCGGGTTGTGATAGGCGGCGCGGCCCAGCATGACGCCATCCATCCCCGCATCGAGAAAGGTCTTCGCCTCGGACAGGGTGGTAATGCCGCCATTCACGGAGAGGTGCAGCGCCGGGAAGAGGCCCTTCATCCGCTGGACAAGATCGTAATCGAGCGGCGGGACGTCGCGGTTTTCCTTGGGCGACAAGCCTTGCAGCCAGGCCTTGCGGGCGTGGATCGTGAAGCGTTTGACACCGGCAGCCGCGACGCGGGCGAGGAATTCGGGGAGCACCTGTTCGGGGTCCTGATCGTCGACGCCGATGCGGCACTTGACGGTGACCTCGACATCGGTGGCGGCAATCATGGCGGCGCAGCACTCGGCGACCAGCGCCGGCTCTTTCATCAGTACCGCGCCGAAGGTGCCGGATTGCACGCGGTCGGAGGGGCAGCCGACATTGAGGTTGATCTCGTCATAGCCGGCCTCGGCCCCCATGCGCGCGGCTTCGGCCAGTTCGTCCGGGTCTGAGCCACCGAGTTGCAGGGCGACAGGGTGTTCCTCGGGCGAGAAATCGAGCAGGTGCACGGCCCCGCCCCGCACGAGCGCCGGGGCTGTGACCATCTCGGTATAGAGCAGCGCGCGCGACGACAGTTGCCGGTGGAGGTAGCGGCAGTGCCGGTCCGTCCAGTCCATCATCGGGGCGACGGAGAGACGTGAAGCTTCGCGAGGCATGACGTTGTTGATACCGATCACCATTAAGCCGCTGGTCGCAAATTTCCGGAACCGGGACCGGTGGGCGCTTGCACCGGGTTCCGCCTAATCCTGCAAGCCGCGTTGCTACGTCTTGGCATCGTGATTGGCAAGCCCCCCGGAGCGTCGCCATACTCTCGACCTCCTTTCACGGCGGCAGACATGGCCCGAGGTCGGGGAGGTTGCCAGACGCCGGGGCAAGGGCCTGTCTTCCGCCAAATCACGTGCATCGTCACGGGTCAGCATGCCCCCCGCCTTTCTGCCATAGTATCAACATCGGTCAATCTCAGTATAACTAAATGTAAATAAAGATAAAAAATTTGACAACAATTGCATTCTGAAAGAGGTTCGACGGGTCCGAAGATTCGTAATGAGGCTTCGGGGAAATGCCGGCCCAGAGCATGTGGCTCACCGGGCTGGGCGGAAATGAATGCCCCTCGGCGGGCTATTCGGGAGGGTGCCCCAGGCATGCCGGGGCGAGCAGGACAGGACACGTACTGGCAGATGAAGCTCAGGGAAGACCGATTGCAGATGAGGCTGGACAGGCTGTCGGAGTTTACCGTGCCCGGGCGCCCCTGGACGCGCCGCGCGTTCACCGAAAGATACGCGGCCGCAAGGGACTGGCTGCAGAACGAAATGGCCCTCGCCGGCCTGACCACCCGCGTCGATGCGGGGGGCAACCTGATCGGCACGCTGGAGGGACGGGAACCGGCGCACGGCATCCTGGCCAGCGGCAGCCATATCGACACCGTCGTCGACGGTGGCAGGTATGATGGTATCCTGGGCGTGGTCGCCGCGCTGGAAGCCGCGCAAGCCATCGCCGAAAGCGGCAAACAGCCCGGCCACACGATCGAGGTGATCGACTTCCTCTCCGAGGAACCAAGCGACTACGGCGTTTCCTGTGTCGGCAGCCGGGCCATGTCCGGCAACCTTCCAACCGACCTTCTGGAATATACCAACCCTTCGGGCGAACGGCTGGGCGAGGCCATCCGGCGGGCGGGCGGCGCCCCGGAGAAGCTCGAAGGCCCCCTGCGCGGCAAGGAAGAGTTGGCCGGGTTCCTCGAATTGCATATCGAACAGGGCCGGGTGCTCGAATCCACCGGCACGCAGATCGGCGTGGTCACGAATATCGTCGGAATCCGGCGGTACGAGATCGTGGTCACCGGCCGGGCCGACCATTCGGGTACGACCCCCATGAACCTGCGCCAGGATGCCCTTGTCGGCGCTTCGCGGATCGTCGAGCGCGTGAACGCACAGGCGCGTGAGCTGCAAGCCTCGAACGGCTATCTCGTGGCCACGGTGGGCAAGATCAGCGTGCGCCCTGATGCCGCGAATGCCGTTCCGGGGGAAGCCCGCCTGACACTCGAAGTCCGGAGCGACAGCGAAGACAGGCTGGCCGGCTTTCTCGATCCCCTGCTCGGTTGGGCGGAAGAGGCGGTCTGCCGGCAGGACGCGTTGCAGATCGAGGTGCGCCGCCTCAGCGCGACACACCCCACCGACTGTGCGGAACCGATCGTCGACACGCTGGCCGCATCGGCTGCCGAGCTTGGTTTCAGTTCGATGAAAATGCCCAGCGGGGCCGGTCACGACGCGGCGCACATGGCGCGGCTCTGCCCGACGGGGATGCTTTTCGTGCCCTGCCTCGATGGTCGCAGCCACTGTCCGGAAGAGAGCATCACCATGGAAGACGCGCTTAACGGCGCCCGCGTTCTGACCCGGGCGCTGCTGGCACTGGATGGCACGGCACCGAAAGGGGCCGTGCCGGGAAAATCGTAAGGAATCTCAACAGAGGAGAAGACAATGCTGAACAAACTCAAGACATCTGCCGCCATCGTGGCGGTCGCCCTGATGGCGGCCGGCGCGCAGGCCCAGGACCGGACGGAAGTGCGCATCGCGTATGACACCATTCCGCCGACGATCGACCCGCACATGTCGACGGCCTATTCGACGATGGACTTCGCCGCCCAGATCTTCGAGCCGCTGGTGACGCTCAATGCGGATTACGAGCCGGAGCTCGTGCTGGCCGAGTCGATCGAGGTCAGCGAAGACGGCAAGATCTACACGATCACGCTGCGCGAGGGGATCACCTTTCACAACGGCGAGCCGCTGACGGCCGACGATGCCGTGGCCTCAATGAACCGCTGGAAGGAGAAATCCATCCTCGCACGCGGCACGCTGTCGGACGCGACGTTCGAAAAGGTCGACGACCTGACGCTCGAGCTCAAGCTGGCCGAGGCCGCTCCGCTGACCCTGTCGGTCATCGGCAACCCGATGCAATTCGCCGGGATCATGCCGCAGGAAATCATCGAGAACGCCCCGGCCCAGGGCGTGACCGAATACGTGGGCACCGGGCCTTACGAGGTGGCCAACTGGGACACCGACCAGGAGATGCACCTTGCCAAGTTCGAGGAGTACAGCTCCGTCGACACGGAGCCGAACGGGCTTGCCGGATCGAAGAACCCGGGCGTCGATGACGTCTACATGGAGATCGTGACGGACGATTCGACCCGCGTGTCGGGCCTGCGGTCGGGCCAGTACGACATTGCCCTGCGCCTGCCGCATGACAATGCCGACCAGCTGCTCAACTCGGACGACCTGAAGATCTACGCCGAGGATTACGCCTTCCTCGGCATGTTCTTCAACAAGAAGAGCGGGCCGTTCACCGACATCAAGCTGCGCCAGGCCGTCGCCGCGGCGCTCGACATGAACGAGATCCTCTACGGCGCCCTGGGCAACGAGAAGTTCTATTCGCTCGAGCATTCGCTGGCCTCGCCGAACCAGGTACTCTGGTACAACGACGCCGGCGCGGAATACTACAACCAGGACGATGCCGAGAAGGCCCGCAAGCTGATCGAGGAATCCTCCTATGACGGCGAAGAGCTGACCTTCCTCGTGACGCGCGCCTATCCGCTGCACTTCTACGCGGCCGTCATCGTGCAGCAGCAGCTTCAGGAAGTCGGGTTGAACGTGAAGCTGGCCGAATACGACTGGGCCACCCTTCTCGAACACCGCTCGGACCCGGAAGCCTGGGACATGTTCGCCTCGGAGTTCACGTTCGAGCCGACGCCGATCAACGCCATCTTCCTGCATTCGCGCAACGAGTATGCCGGCTGGACGGACAGCCCCGAAGTCGACCGCCTGATCGAGGAGATCCGGGTGACCGAGGATCAGGACAAGGCGCTAGAGCTGTTCACGGAGATGCAGGCCGAGTTGATGGAGTACACGACCTACATCCGCTACGGTAACTACAAGCCGCTGCACGGTCTTTCGGCAGAGATCGAAGGGTTCACCGTCTCCAACAACATCATCCTGTCGAACCTGTCGGTCGCCGAGTAGCCGGAAGAGAGACGGCGCGGGGCGGTTCCGCCGGGATCGCCCCGCCCCCGCAAGCAACCGTGAAGGAAAGCCTCATGTCGCAAGCCGCCACAGGTGAAGTCAGCCCGCAAGCCACTGCGGAACCGCTGTTGCGTGCCACCGACATCCGGCAGCACTTCCCGGTTCGGCGGGGCTTTTTCAAGCCCAACGCCTACGTGAAGGCCGTGAACGGGGTGTCGTTCGACCTCATGGAAGGCGAAACATTCGGACTCGTCGGGGAGTCCGGCTGCGGGAAAAGTACCCTGGGGCGTACGCTGTTGCGGCTGATCGAGCCGACGGATGGCGCGTGCTATTACCGCAACAAGAATATTTTCGAGACGTCTCAGGCCGAGTTCGGCAAGTATCGCCGTGAACTCCAGATGGTGTTCCAGGATCCCTATTCGTCGCTCAATCCGAAGATGCGCGTGGGGTCGATCCTCGAGGAGGCGATGGCCATCCACGGCATCGGCAGCCGCCGGGAACGCACCGACCGCGTGATCGACCTGCTGGAAACCGTCGGCCTGTCGAGCGAGCACTACTTCCGCTTCCCGCACGAGTTTTCCGGTGGCCAGCGGCAAAGGATCAACCTTGCCCGGGCCCTCTCGCTCACCCCCAAGGTGGTGGTCTGCGACGAGACGGTCTCGGCGCTCGACGTGTCGATCCAGGCGCAGGTCCTGAACCTGATGACACGCATCCGGAAGGAGTTCAACCTCTCCTACCTGTTCATTTCGCACGACCTGGGCGTGGTGAAGTACATCTCCGACAGGATCGGTGTGATGTATCTCGGCAACCTCGTGGAGGTCGCCACCGCCGAAGAGCTGTTCGAGGCGCCGAAGCACCCCTACACGCAGGCGCTGATCTCGGCGCTGCCCAAGACCAACCCGCGGGTCGAAAAGCAGCGGATCAAGCTGACGGGCGAAGTGCCCTCGCCGCTCGACCCGCCAAGCGGGTGCTGCTTTCATACACGCTGCCCGCACGCGATGGACATCTGCCGCAAGGTCGTGCCGGAACCGCGCACGATTTCCGGCACGCACAAGACGGCCTGCCATCTCTACGAAGAGAGCGTGTGACCATGTTCCACCATGCCGCCACTCCGCTCGCGCTGAAGGACAGGTCCGGCTCCCGGCACACGCGCCTGCATTCCTTGGCGTGGGACAAGGCGGCGAATGTGGTCCTCTACCTCGGCAACGAAGCCGGGCCGACCGGGCTTTGGTGTTGCGACCCGAAGACCGGACAGCGCACGGCGCTGACCGGACCGGAGCTCAATGTCGCCCGGTTCTGGCTGGTGGAGGATCCGATCGTCAGGGCGGTCCTCGCCTGCGACCCGGATTTGACGGAGCGGGAGCAGCTCTTTCTCCTGGAGCACGATGGCACGCTGCGCCCCTTGGCAGAGGCCGACGATACCTATCATTATTTCGGCGGTGGGCTGTTCGACGGGATGGGGTTCTATGTCGCGAACACCGCGTCGCAGACCCGCCATCGCATCATGCAGGCCGACACGTCGACCGGCGGGAGCCGCGAGCTTTTTGCCACCGATGCGGTGCTGACACCAGTGCTGCACCTGTCCCCCGGTCGCCTCCTGCTGCTCGAAGAGCAGACGAATATCGACCGGCGCCTTGCCATTTTCGACGAGGCTTCCCTGGCGCTGACCACCCTCGCCGAGGGGGCCGGCCGGATCGGGCAGGTTGGCCGCGCCGCCGATGATACGGTCATATTTACAGGTGATCTCGGCGGGGAGAGGATCGGCCTCCATACGCTGAACCTGGATACCGGACTGGTGCGGACCGTTCTGGAAAGGCCCGGCCAGGATGTTCAGGCCTTCTGCTTGCACCCTGAAACAGGCCGCATTGCCGTGACCCTGACGAGGGATTGTGCGGCGGACCTCGTCACCATCACCATGGACGCCGCCGATGACGTGAAAATCGTCACGCAGTTTCCGGTTCACGTTCATTCGATGTGCTTCGTCGGAGAAGGTGATCTGCTGACCGTGACCTCCGGGCCCTTCACCCCGCCAGAGGCCCATGTCGTTGCGCTGGATAAACCGCCTGAAACGCCACCTGCCTGCAACGCGGCGTCGGGGGTGCGCACCGAAAGGGTCGACTGCTTCCCCTCCTTCGATGGCCGGGAAATCGAATTTGTCGTCATGGGCGGTGAAGAATCCGGCCAGGCGATGATCTACCTCCACGGGGGGCCGGAAAGCCTGTTCGAGCGGTCGCATTCCGCGATCCTCGAAGCCCTGGTCGAGAGTGGCGTGATGGTCATTGCCCCGAACATCCGCGGTAGCGAGGGTTACGGGCGGGATTTCATCGGGCTCGATGACGGGGTGAAGCGGCTCGACGCCCTGGCCGACGTGATCGCCCTGCGGGAGCATGTCCGGGCAAACTACGCGCCGGCCGCCAAAGGGATCGGCATCATGGGCCACAGCTACGGCGGCTTCATGACGCTGATGGCCATAGCGCATCACCCCGACCTCTGGTCCTGCGCGGTGGATATCGCGGGCATGTCCCATCTCGGCAATTTCCTGGACACGGCGCCCGCCTGGCGGCGCAGGCTTCGCGCGATGGAATACGGCGACCCAGCCACCCATGCCGAGTTCTTCGATCGCATCGCGCCGCTGAACCGGGCCGGCGATATCCAGACCCCGCTGCTCGTCCTGCATGGCGATCGCGACACGCGCGTGCCCGTCTCCGAAAGCGCGGCGATGGCGCGGGCCCTGAACGCCGCGGGCAAGTGCTGCAAACTCCAGTGGATCGCGGGCGAAGGCCATTTCCTGACCAGGCGCACATCGACCGAGGTCGCGGCCCGCGCAATCGTCGACTTCGTCGGCGGCCATTTCCCGGCTAGCGACGCAACCCGTGAACATCACGCGCACACCCACTCAGGAACGGAGGCCCCATGATCACTTACATCGTCAAGCGAGTCCTGTCCCTCATCCCTGTCCTCGGGGTCGTGGCCGTGGTGGTCTTCGCTCTCGTGCACCTGTCGCCGGGCGACCCGGCCAGTGTCATCCTCGGGCCCGACGCCTCGGCTGCAGATGTCGACCGCCTGCGCGGGGAGCTGGGCCTGAACCGGCCGATTCCACAGCAGTTCTTCCTGTGGCTGGGCAACGCCCTGACCGGTGACCTGGGCAGTTCCCTGTATAACGGCACGCCGGTCACCGAGGTCTTTCTGGATTATTTCCGCCCTACCCTCTCCCTGGCGATCTTCGCCCAGATCATCGGCATAGCCGTCGCGCTGCCGATGGGCGTTTTCGCCGCGCTCCACCGCGGCAAGGCGGTCGACGGCGCGCTGATGAGCTTTGCCCTTGTCGGCATCTCGGTTCCCAGCTTCTTGATGGGTCTGCTGCTGATCCTGTTCTTCGCCGTGTTCCTCAACTGGCTTCCGGTGGCGGGCTACGCGCCCCTGTCGGAAGGCCTGCTCACCCACCTGGAATTCCTGCTGCTGCCGGCCATCTCGCTCGGGTTCATCCAAGCGGCGCTCATCACCCGGATCACCCGGTCGGCAATGCTCGAGGTGATGAACAACGCCTATGTGAAGACCGCCCGCGCCAAGGGCCTGCCGCGCGCCGCCATCGTCATCAAGCATACGCTTCGCAATGCCTTCATCCCCATCCTCGAGATCATCGGCCAGACCTTCACGACGCTGATCGCCGGCGCCGTCGTCGTCGAGTTCGTCTTCAACATTCCCGGCCTTGGGCAACTCATCGTCAACTCCGTCGAGCGGCGCGATTTCCCGGTGATCCAGGGCACGGTGCTGCTCGTGGCCTTCGGCTACGTGCTGATAAACCTCATCATCGACCTGATCTACGGGATCGTTGACCCCCGAGTGAGGCTTGACCAATGACCGACACCACCCAGACGCCCAAAGAGCTCAAGGCCGCCGAGAACCGGCTGAAGCGTGAGCAGCGCAGCCTGATGATCAGGCGTTTCATGGCGAACAGGCTGGCGGTCTGCGGCCTTGGCCTGACCGTCGTGATATGCCTGATCGCTTTCCTGGGCCCCTTGATAACCCAGCATGAACCGCTCAAGGTCAACCCGATCGACCGGCTGAAGCCGCCGTCGCGGGAACACTGGATGGGCACCGACAATTTCGGGCGGGACATATATGTCAGGGTTCTCTACGGCACGCGGGCCTCGCTTCTGATCGGGTTCAGCGTGGCATTGCTGTCATCTGTGATCGGCGTGACGATCGGCCTCTACTCGGCCTATTTCAAGCCGCTCGACCATCTGCTGATGCGCATCACCGACGGCCTCATGGCCTTCCCCGCGATCCTTCTGGCGATCTCCGTCATCGCCGTGTTCGGGCCCACGACGCAAAACGTAATCCTGACGCTGGTGGTCGTCTACACGCCGCTGATCGCGCGCGTGGTGCGGTCGAACGCGCTGGTCGTAAAGGAACAGCCCTATATCGAAGCACTTCACGCGCTCGGTTCGAGCACGACCCGGATCATCTGGCGACACATCTTCCCGAACACCGTCTCGTCGCTGATCGTGCAGGCCAGCTTCGTCTTCGCGGTCTCGATCATTACCGAGGCGATGCTGAGCTTTCTCGGCGTGGGCATCCCGGCGCCGCATCCGAGCCTCGGCAACATCCTCTACGACGGGAAGAACGTGATCACCTCCGCGTGGTGGATGACCGTCTTTCCCGGTGCGATGATCATTGGGATCGTGCTGGGACAGAACATCCTGGGTGACGGCCTGCGAGACTTCCTCGACCCGCACACGAACAAGGCCGTGTCCAAACGCTAACCCGAACGAAAGGGACCCGTCATGTCCGCGTCTCACGTCATCGATGTCCGCAACCTTCGGACGCATTTCCACACCGAGAAGGGCCGTGTCACCGCGGTGGATGACGTGTCGTTCCACGTGGACCGCAACGAGGTTCTCGGCGTCGTCGGTGAATCGGGCTGCGGCAAGAGCGTCACGTCCGAGGCGATCATGCAGCTTCTCAACCCGGATATCACCGACTTCGAGGGAGAGATCATCTTCGACGGCGAGAACCTTCTTGCCCTCGGCGAAGACAAGCTTGCGCGGATCCGCGGCAAGGACATCTCGATGATCTTCCAGGACACCACCAGTTCGCTGAACCCGCTCTACACCGTCGGCGATCAGATCATCGAGGCGCTGCAGGCCCATGGCCGGTACAGCCGCAAGGCGGCGGCCGAAACGGCCCTGAAGGTGGTCACCTCCACCGGCATCCCCTCCCCCGACAAACGGCTGAAAGAATATCCGCACGAATTGTCCGGCGGGATGCGCCAGAGGATCATGATCGCCATGGCGCTGGTGTGCGAACCCAAGCTGCTGATCGCGGACGAGCCCACAACCGCGCTTGACGTCACGACCCAGGCCCAGATCCTGGACCTGATCATCCAGATGAAATCCGACCTCGACATGGGCGTGATCTTCATAACCCACGACATGGGCGTCGTCGCCGAGATATGTGACCGCGTCGCCGTTATGTACCTCGGCCAGGTGATCGAGGACAGCACGGTCGAAAGCCTTTTCGAAGCGCCCCTGCATCCGTATACCAAGGGGCTGATGCAGGCGATGCCTACCATCGAAAGCGATCCCAAGGCCGACCTTCACACCATCAAGGGGAAGGTTCCGTCGCTGACCGATGTTCCGGAAGGATGCCGTTTCGCGGCGCGCTGCCCCTTCATGACCGAAAAATGCGTGTCCCACGCCCCGACGCTCGAGGTGGCGACCGGTGGGCACAAGGTGCGCTGCTGGCACTGGAAAGCCATCGCCGAGGGCACCGCCCCCGAAGCCGGTACCGAGGCCGTGATCGCGTGATAGGGATCACTCCTCGAGAATGCCCAGCCCCTTGAGGCGCGCCACCTGCATCTGGATCTCCATGAACATGGATTCCGATATCCGGCTGATCGGCGCATCATCGGGGGTCAGGAAAACGAGGTCCCACTCGATCCTCGGCACAAGCCTTTTTGATACGACCGATGTCCCGCCGAGAAGCAGTTCGGCGAACGGGTCGACGATGGCAACCCCCACCCCGCGATCCACGAGGGCGCATGCTCCGCGCATGGTGCCCATTTCCACGACGGTCCGGCGGTCCTTGCTTTCCGTTTGTATCACCTCGTCGACGCGCTTGCGCAGGGGGCTGTCCGGCATGAGATCGATGAAATCCTCATCGAGCAACATCTCCTTCGTGATCTTGTCCTCCTTCGCGAGCGGATGGTCGCGGTGCATGATGCACCGCGCCTCGCACCGCGCGAGCTTTCGGACGCGCGCGCTGTAGGCCCCCGTCTCGAGCGTGATCCCGAGGGCGACGTCGCAATACTTCTTGTCGAGGGTCCGGAGCAGTTCCCGCATGCCGACGTCGAGGACACGGATCCCGACGTCGGGGTGTTTTTCATGGAAAGCCCGGATCGCATCGAGCAGGAACGTATCCACGAAAGTGGGCTGAGATGCGAGAACGATGTTGCCCAGCTGGTTCTTGGCGATGGCGGCAGCGTCCTGCGTCGTCTCCTTCAGCTGGGAGATCAGGCGCATGACCGATGCGTGATACAGGTGGGCCTCCGGCGTGGGTTTCAGCTGATTTCGCTTTTTCTCGAACAGGGCGAAGCCGAGCTTGCCCTCGAGCGTGTTCAGCAGCCTGGAGATCATGGGTTGGCTGACGCCGATTTCTTCCGACGCCGCCTTCATCGTACCGTATTTCATGTACGCGTCGAACGCTTCCAGTTCCCTGAGTTTCACCTCAACCGCCCTCTTGCATCTTGGTTTCGAGACCGTGTTCTTTGCATCTATTGCCCGCCGGACCCAGGGGAATTGACCGATCGGGCCCCGCTGTCTTCGCCATTGTGACGGATGTCACGTTCTTGACCAAGGTGGCAATTGGCATGCGCCCTTGCGGCGGCTCACGACGATCGGCGGTGGGCGTCGGGCACACCCGCCCGATCGCACAGGGCACAAGATCCGGGCGTTTTGGACCAAGCCTGCCGACCGGACGTTCAACTGCCTGCATCGGTCGGGCCGATTGATTGAATGCCGGGGGCATGGCTGCGATAGATGGGGGAATCGCATAACAGGGTGCCGGACATGCCCAAGTCAAATCACGACCACGCTGGAAGGCCAGTCATATCCTACTGCTCCGGTCGAGCCGCCTGAGGCGCGCGAACCGGCAGATCACCCCTGCATACCCACGACAGAACCAGACGGAGACGACCATGACGCAAGCCGAGGTCCAGCTGACGGACAACGGACTCTATGCACCGCTCAGCGGCGGTGAAACCTATTTCAACTACCACTGGCTGCGGGATGCCGATCCGACGACGATCGATCCGCAGACGCGGGAGCGGGTCTTCGACGTGACCTCGTTGAAGGCCGCGCCGCGCGCGCGGAGTGCGCGGGTCGCGAATGGCGCACTCGAGATCGACTGGGCGAACGAGGACCATTTGACCCGCCTGCCGCTGGACCGGCTGGAGGCTTTCGTGGCCAATGGGAGACGGCCCGACCCGGCCGACCTGCCCCGGCAGCTTTGGTATGCCGGTCATGACGCTCAGTTCCGGCGGATGTCGCAGGCCGAGGTCGAGGGCACGGACCAAGGCCGGGCGCGGCTGTCGCGCGCGCTGATCGAGGAAGGCGTGGCGCTTGTTACGGGCATGGAGAACAGCGACGACAGCCTGACGCGGCTGGTCAATTGCCTCGGGCCCGTCACACCCACCGGCGAAGGGCATTACTTCGAGGTCCGGCTGGAGATCGAACCGACGAACCTTGCCTTCACGGCCGGGCCGCTTGAGATGCACACGGACCTGCCGGGCGAGGAGATGGCGCCGGGTGTGCAGTTCCTGCATTGCCGGGCCAACACGGTTGAGGGCGGCTACAGCCTGTTCCTCGACGGGGCCGCCGTGGCCGGCGCGCTGCGCGAGGAAGACCCGGAAGCCTTCGCGCTTCTGTCGACGCACAAGATCCCGTTTTTCTACCGTCATGACGGTTGGGATTACCGGGCGTGGCAGAAGGTGATCGAGCTGGATGCGCGCGGCAATGTTTCCGGCGTGACTATTTCCCAGCACCTGCAGGAGGATATGGACCTGCCCCAGGAGGTGCTGGATGCCTATTACCCGGCTTTCTGCAAGTTCATCCGGATGATGCAGGACCCGCGTTTCGTGTGCCGGTTCCGCCTGAATGCCGGGGAATGTATCGTTTTCGACAATCACCGGATCGTTCATGGCCGGGAGGGATTCTCGGCCGAGAGCGGAGAGCGTCACCTGCGCGGGTGTTATACCGATCGCGGCGCGACGTGGAGCACCTATCGCACGTTGGCGGTGAACGGGCATGACGGGCAGCCGGTGGCAACCGCGGCGGAATAGCCGGCCGGCCAGAACCGGGGGCCGGCGCGGGTTGGGTTCAGCCCGCGGCGGCCACGGCGGCGGTTTCTTCCAGAAGCTCCGGATACCACTTTTCCAGCGTGGGCAGGAAAGCCTCGCGGATGCGGCCGACCTGTGCGGGGGTAAGATCCTCGCGCCAGACGCCGGCCTGCCCCTTCGCGAAGAAGGCTTGCATCCCGGCGGGGCGTTCGAAGAAGCCATGCGCCTCTTCCTGTTTCTTCATTGCCTCGAAGGTGGTGGCCTTGATCGCCTTGGCGAGCTTGGCGCTGTCGGGTTTCACGCTGAGGAAGTCGAGCAGGCCGCGCATCACCTTGGCCGGCTTGTCGAGCATGTCCTCGTAGCGCACCACGTGGCGCGGAAGGCCCGGCGCGCCGGTCCAGGCTTCGATATGCGTGTCCCAGCGCCCGAGGGCATCGCGGATGCCGGTATCGGTGCCCATCATTGTCTCGGGGTTCATCATCCGGTCGATGGCGGTGTCGATATCCGCGCTCTGGTGGCGGGCGAAGGAGGGGGCGAGGTCGAACGGGTTGCGCAGCATGTAGACCGCGCCGGCGGTGACGTCGGGCGGGATCAGGTGGTGGCCCATGTATTGCACCGCCTGGCAGTGGGTCTTGACGAAATGCGTACCGGGCTTGGAGCCGGCGATGAGGCGCAACGCCTTGTCGCGGACGCGCAGCCATTCGCTGACGCTGTCGGTCGAGAACGGGCCGCCATTGGCGGCGTCGAAGAAATCCTGCCGGATGTCGGCCGTGGTGAAGCGGCGCAGGTTGTTGATGTCGGGCGCCTGCCCCGGCGGCATGAAATAGTGCGCCAGAAGGCTGCGCATCCAAGTATTGCCGGACTTCGGGTAGGAGGCCAGCCAGATGATACGGCGTAGGTTAGTCATCGAGATATCCGTATTTTTTCATGATCTTACGGTGATCTTTCTTCACCCGTTCGACGATCTCGGGCGCAAGCTCTGACTGCCACTGGTTGCTTTGGCCCTTGGAGAAGAACCGATCGTTCTTGGGCGAGCTCTCGACGAATCCACCCTCCTTCTCCTGTTTCGAAAGCTCGTCGAAGCTGGAGAATCGGATGGCCTTCTTCAGGCGCTCGGGATCGTTGGGAATGCCGACGAGGTCGAGCACCTTCGCGAAGCTCGCCTCGGGGTCGGCGAGCATGTCCTCGTAGCGCAGGACGCAGACCGGATAGGAAGATTTCGTCGTCCAGCTTTCCACATGCTCGGACCAGCTTCCGAGGAACTGGGTAACGGTCGAGCCGTCGGCCGAGTTGGAATGGTCGGGGCTCGAGATGGCATCTGCGGTTTCCGCGTGGCCGAGACCATAGTGGCGAGCGAAAGAAATCAGCATATCCAAAGGGTTGCGGATGATGTAAATCGCTGAGCGGGTGAACCTCTCAGGGATCAGGGTCACGCCGAAAGCCTCGGCCCGGATGTTGTGGGTCTTGACGAAATTCACGTCAGCCTTGTTCGCGACGATGCCGCCCAACACCTTGTCGCGCAGCTTCAGGGTCAACTGGTAATCGCTGATGTCGATCTGGCGGCCGGCAACCATGTGGTACATCCGCGGAATGGAATCGCCCATGCCGAAACGGTGCACCTGGTTGATCGGCACCGGCTTGTCGGCGTTCATCAGGTAGTTGGCCAGGAAAATCCGTGTCCAAGTGTTGCCGGATTTGGGATAGGAGGCCAGCCATATGATGCTCTTGGGCGCGCTCATTCGAGGTATCCGTATTTCTTCATCATCTTCCGGTGCTGCTTACGTATCTTCTTGGCCAGTGCGGGTGCAAGCTCGGTTTGCCATTGGCCGCTGGTACCGGAAGTGAAGAAGCGCTCGGAGAGATCGGAAGTTTCCTTGAAGCCGCCAGCCTGTTCCTGTTTCGAGACCTCCTCGAAGCTGGAAAAGCGCGCGGCCTTCTCTATCCGGCCCGCGTCGACCGGCAGGCCGGTATCGCGGAGCATGCGCTCGAAACCGGTCACGGGATCCGCCAGAAGGTCCTCGTAGCGCATGACATGAACGGGATAACGCTTTTCCTGGGTCCAGCTCGTGACATGATCGGACCAGGAGGCACGGTACTCGGTCACCTGCTTCTCGGTGGCCTCGGTCACGTAATCACTCCGCCCCATCAGGTCGACCGTGTCTTCGTGGCTTGTCGCGAAGTGGCGGGAGAAGGACAGGACTACATCGAGTGGATTGCGAATGATGTAGACGGCCGCCCGGGTCAGCTGTGGCGGCATCAGGTCCACGCCGAAGACCTGGGAGTCGACGTTGTGCGTCTTGATGAAATTGACGTTCGCGCCGTTCGACGCGATAGCATTCAGAAGGCGGGGCCGCAGGTCGAGGACCTGGCGCTTGTTGCGTGGGTCGATCGGACCACCTGCAACCTTGCGATACATCGACGTGATGCTGTCGCCAAAACCAAAACGGTCTGCATCGTTGATCGACAGCGGCTTGTCTTCATTCGCGAAGTAGTTGGCGAGGAAGATCCGCGTCCAGGTATTGCCGGACTTCGGATATGAGGCCAGCCAGACGATGCTCTTTTTCATGTCACCCCGTCTGTGCGGCCCTGCAAATAATACAGTCAAGGCGTCGTAAAACGACGCAAGGCGGGGGGATTATTCACCCCCCCGCCCGCTAGGACGAACCTTTCAGCTTCTTAGAAGCTCAGGTTGATCGCGGTACCCAGCAGGGTGCCTTCGATTTCGGTGCCCGGAAGCGCAGCCGTGTCGCGGGTTTCGTGAACCAGGTAGATATCCCAGTCAACGCCCGGTCCAAGCGTGCGGCTTGCGCCGATCTTGTAGGCTTCACGATCAACTTTGAACGTGGTCGGCACACCGCCTGCAACGAGGTCGGTTTCCGACTGGTACGTCAGAGCTTCGAAGGCCCAGGGACCAGCGGCGTCGTAGGTGACACCAAAGCTCCAGCCTTCGGAGTCGCCGAGGCCAACTGCGGTCGTGACGAGGGTTTCGTCGTTGTCGTTCTCGGCCCAGCTACCACCGATGGTGATGTTGTTGAAGCCGACCTGGAAGCCAACGCCCCAGGTTTCGAAGTCCGACGCGCCAGCTGCAAGGCTCGGCGTTTCACCCGTACCCCAGCGAGCGGCCAGGGTGATGTCGGTCGAACCGAACGAGTTCGAGTAGTTCACACCGATGTCGAAGATGTCCGACAGAACGGCGTTCTTGTTGATGCTGTAGCTCGAAGCCGCGTTGACGGCGCCTTGCGGAGCGTACGACACACCAACGGTCAGGCCGTTGAAGTCCGGCGTGTAGTAGGTGATACGCTGAACGTCGTTGTTGCCGCCAACCTCGGTGAAGGACGAGATACCGGCTTGACGGAACGGCAGGGTCACGATGTTAACCGCGGTACCTGCTGCAACGCTGAGCGCAGCGTCGTAACCGGTGAACGGAATGAACGCCGAGGTCGAGGGCGAGTTGATGTACATCGAGGTCACGCTCGGGGCGCCAACCATCGATTTGTAACCAGCCGAGTTTTCAGCACCCAGGTCGAGGCGGCCGAAGGTGTCGCTGCTGATCGACATGTAGGTTTCGTCAACCCGTGCGCCAACGTTTTCACCTTCGAGCTGGATGTTGATGCCGAAGGTCAGGCCGTTGTCGAGGGTCACGTTCGGGGTGAAGATGATCTCAGAGGTCTGGTGCAGGTCAAGGCCATCGCCTTCCCAGTCCTGACCACCAACGCCGAAGACGGCCAGGTTGTCCGAGATGTCACCGAACGCAACGTGCTGGTTCATGTAGCCGCCCCAGTCCAGGTTCCACTCCTGGGCTGCTGCCGGCGCAGCTGCGATGCCGAGTGCGATCGCGCTGGTGCAGAGAAGTTGCTTTTTCAAGGTTGTCCCTCCTAGTAAGCAGGAAAGTTTCAAGTTCCACCGCACCAGTACTTGGAGACGGCTTGAAGATGGAATGGTCCAAATACCCCTCGGGTGTCAACGCGAGCCCCCCCCTTGGCGCGGTTGTTGCCCGCGTTGTGACGTAATAATCACACACATCCGGCGGGCCCGGCACGGAAAGGCCCTTTTTTCCTTATAATATCCCGGTTTCGGCGTTCTTGAGCCGTATTACCCCGGACTTGAAGGTGCCCTTGGGAGAGGGCGCACCGGGCGCCGAAAAGTGGCAATTTCAGGACCGAGTCGAAGCCCTTCGGAATCGGTTTCAGGGGTCGCTTGGCCCCTCCTCGGGCCGCGAGTCTCCCATACTTTCGATGGCGCGGGCCAGGACCTCGGCGCGGGACAGCGCCGCACCGGTGGCCACCAGCATGGGCGGCAGGATGAGCCATTCGAGGGTCCACGAGATGCCCGAGCGTTCCTGTTCGTGGTCCAGCGCCAGGTGCAGTCCGGGCAGTTGCACGGCCGTGTAGCGGGCGAGCGTGACGAGGAGCTCGGCGCTCACCGGGTTGACCTTGTGGGCCATCGCCGAGGAGGAGCCGCCGCCCTTGAGCTTTGCGGCATCGACGCCCTGCTGGGTCATCAGGGCGATGTCGTGGCCCATCTTGCCGAGGCTGCCGGCGACCATCGAGAGCCAGCCGCCAAGCTCTGCCAGCGGGGCGCGGTCGGTGTGCCAGGCCGTCTCGGGATTGCCGAGGTCGAGCGCTTTGGCCATGTGGCCGGCGATGACGTCGCCGTGGCCGTGAAACGTGCCGCGCGTGCCCACCGGGCCGCCCAGTTGCAGGCGAAGGAGGCGGGGGCGGAGCTCGGCGA
>Ga0189287_100234_pt1 | contig 21721 bp, 24 predicted proteins | sample UW86minimetaG_FD_130319 | JGI IMG/M metagenome (GOLD analysis project Ga0189287, IMG submission 130319) | Marine microbial communities from the Costa Rica Dome - UW86 mini metaG | ecosystem: Environmental > Aquatic > Marine > Oceanic > Photic zone | place: Costa Rica: the Eastern Pacific... | reverse complement strand
TCAAAATGGTAGATGCCGAGATCGTGGCACATGCCGGCAAGCTTCGGCCCGATCCCCTTGATCTTCGTCAGGTCGTCCGGCGCATCGCCCGTTGCCCTGTCCAGCGCCACCGGCCGTGCGTCCGCCGGCCCGGTCACGGCCGCCGGGGTCGCGACCGCCTCATCGCCAACACCACGCTCGCCCACCGGCCCTCCGACCGGCGCTGTCCCCTTGCGCGCCACTGCCGGGCCGCAAAACATCCGCGACACCGAAATAGCCACAAGCACCGCCAGCCCGCCGCTGAACATCAGCGTCGCCAGCACCGGGAACGCCGACACCACCAGCCACAGCGCTACGAAACCGGTGAGCGCGCCAACGCCCCAGCAAGCCCAAAGGCAGGTTTCCGGTTTCGCCGTCTGTGACATCACAGCCTTTCCTCAGACGCCCCGCGCGGAGGCGTCAGTAAACGTCGCCCTTCTTGGCCCGGTTCGAGAACTCGGTCGAGCCACCATCGGCCAGAATCTTCGCCTGGCTCACCCAGTCATCGCGGCTCACCCGGCCCTTGAACCCGACAAGGTTCTGATCGGCCCAGGCCACCTCTTCCTCGGACCACGAGGCGATCTGGTCGAAATGGAACACGCCCATATCGTGCAGCGCCTGTTCCAGCTTCGGCCCCACGCCCTTGATGTGTTTCAGGTCGTCCGGCCCACCCTCGCGCGCCTCGGACAGCAGTTCGGGTTTCTTGCCCTCGCCTGTATCCGCCGCCGGCGCGGCCTTCGTCTTGGCCTTGGGCTTCGACTTGGATTTCACCGCCGGTTCGTCCGCCTTGCCCGGCTTGTCCTCTGGCGCACGGGCGGACTCGGGCTTGCCCTTTTCCTTGGCCTGCGCCTCGGCCTTGGTCACGCCGGTATCGTCGGCGGTGGCCTTGGGCGGCGTCTTGTCGACGGGCTGGTCCTTGGCGGCCTCCTGCTTCGGCGGCGCCTTCACCTTCACGGCCGGGTCCGCCGGGCGGTGGTTCGCCCCCTTCTCGCGCCACGGCGCCAGAAGCGGCACCTCGGTGCCGTCGATCCGCTTGATCGTGTCGTTCAGGTCCGTGGCAAGCTGCACGCTGGCGTTGTACTTGGTCTGCCCGCTGTCGAATTCCTTCAGGCTGGTCAGCCCGGCCGCCGGCTCCGACGCATAGCGCCCGTTCTGCGGGCCCGGCACCGGCACCTTGCCGGCGGCCATCTCGTCGAGCATTTCGCCCAACCGCTCGGCCGTCAGGTCCTCGTAGTAATCCTTGCCGATCTGCGCCATCGGCGCGTTGGCACAGGCGCCCAGGCATTCCACCTCTTCCCAGCTGAACTTGCCATCGGCGCTCACCTCATGCGCGTTCGGCGCGATCTTCTCGCGGCACACGCCCACCAGGTCCTCCGCCCCGCAGATCATGCAGGACGTGGTGCCGCAAATCTGGATATGTGCAACGGAACCAACAGGATGCAGCTGGAACATGAAGTAGAAACTGGCCACTTCCAGCGCGCGGATATAGGCCATGTCCAGCATCTCGGCCACGTGCTCGATCGCCGGCCGCGACAACCAGCCTTCCTGCTCCTGCGCGCGCCACAGAAGCGGGATGACCGCACTGGCCTGCCGCCCTTCCGGATACTTGGTGATCTGCGCCTCGGCCCAGGCCCGGTTGGCCTCGGTGAACGCAAAGCTCTCTGGCTGTTCGTGGTGAAGACGTCTCAGCATGCTCAGGCACAGGCTCCCGTAGTCAGTTTCACGCCACCGTCAGGCAGGCTCACGGCCTTGTCGTTGGCAAGCATGTAGGATGTGATATCAAGCGCTTGCTGCCGGGTCAGCCCGGCCTGCAGCTCGACCGGCAGGTAATCGGAATCGTGCTTCAGCTCGCAGCCGATCGTCGAGGCCGCCAGCGTGTAATCCGCGATCATCTGTTCGTTCACGCCCTCCGGCGCCATGACACAGGCGGCCAGGCCAAGGGGCAGCCCCGCAAGCGCCATCACCTTCCGAATTCCCATCATCGTTCCCCCTTGTCGCCGCCAGTCCCCGGCAGCCTTGCCGGCGTTCTACCGGTCGATTTCCCCGAACACGACATCCATCGTCCCGATGATCGCCGCCACGTCGGCAAGCTGGTGCCCGCCGGCCACGAAATCCATCGCCTGCAGGTGCAGGAACCCCGGCGCCCGCAGCTTTGCCCTGTACGGCCGGTTCGACCCGTCCGCCACGAGGTACACGCCGAACTCGCCCTTCGGCGCTTCGACGGCGGCATAAACCTCGCCCTCGGGCACGTGGAACCCTTCGGTATACAGCTTGAAATGGTGGATCAGCGCTTCCATCGAGGTCTTCATGTCGCCCCGCGTCGGCGGCGTCAGCTTGCCGCGCGCAAGGATGTCGCCCCGCCCTTCCGGCGCCCGCAGCTTCTCGATGCACTGGTGCATGATCTTCAGCGACTGCCGCATTTCCTCCATCCGGCAGAGGTAGCGGTCGTAGCAGTCGCCGTTCTTACCGACGGGGATCTGGAACTCCATCTCGTCATAGCATTCATAGGGCTGCGCCCGCCGCAGATCCCAGGCCAGGCCCGAGCCGCGCACCATCACGCCCGAGAAGCCCCAGTCGAGAATATCCTTCTCCGTCACCACGCCGATATCGGCGTTGCGCTGCTTGAAGATGCGGTTTTCCGTCAGCAGACCGTCGAGATCGCCCAATACCTTCGGAAACTCGTTCGCCCAGGTCTCGATATCGTCGAGCAGCTCGTCCGGCAGGTCCTGGTGCACGCCGCCGGGGCGGAAATACGCGGCGTGCAGCCGCGCACCACAGGCCCGCTCGTAGAACACCATCAGCTTCTCGCGCTCCTCGAACCCCCACAGAGGCGGGGTCAGCGCGCCCACGTCCATCGCCTGCGTCGTCACGTTCAGCAGGTGGTTCAGGATGCGCCCGATCTCGGAATAGAGCACCCGGATCAGCTGCGCCCGGCGCGGCACCTCGACCTTGCACAGCTTCTCGATGGCCAGGCACCACGCGTGCTCCTGGTTCATCGGCGCCACGTAATCGAGCCGGTCGAAATACGGCAGGTTCTGCAGGTAGGTCCGGCTTTCCATCAGCTTCTCGGTGCCGCGATGAAGCAGCCCGATATGCGGGTCGCAGCGCTCGACGATTTCGCCGTCAAGCTCCAGCACCAGCCGCAAAACCCCATGCGCCGCAGGGTGTTGCGGGCCGAAGTTGATGTTGAAATTGCGGATCTTCTGCTCGCCCGTCTGGGCGTCTTCAAATCCCTTGGAGCCGTCCATCATCGCTTACCCTTCTCGGTGAAAATGTCGCAAATAGCGACATTGCACGATTTTTTTAAAATGGCATGAGACATCACCGCCAACGAAAGCAGGAAAAGAGCGTTAAACATCTCAACCATCTCCGTCCAAAACGGGATCATGTCAGCGCCCTCCCTTACGTTCGGCCGAAAAGGCCATGATATAGAGCATGATGAGCGTGCAAAGCGGGAAGATCGCGGTGATCGCCCAGTAGCTGGAGATGCCGTATTCCGGAAGCAGCTTCCAGAACGGAACCACGAAGGCCACCGAGAGAAGAATAAGCCAGATCATTCTGTCACCCCTCGCTGCGCCCCACCCGTTCATTTCGATGCGGTGTCTTTCTCGTCCCCCGGCAGGATGTACTCGGCACCCTCCCACGGGCTCATGAAATCGAACTGCCGGTATTCCTGCACAAGGCTCACCGGCTCGTAGACCACCCGCTTCTGCACCTCGTCATAGCGCACCTCGGTATAGCCCGTGGTCGGGAAGTCCTTGCGCAGCGGGTAGCCGCGGAAGCCATAGTCGGTCAGGATGCGCCGCAGGTCGGGATGTCCCGAGAACAGGATGCCGAACATGTCGAACACCTCCCGCTCGAACCAGTTGGCCGAGGGATGAACGCCGGTGATCGACGGCACCATATCCTCTTCCCGCACGGCCACCCGTAGGCGGATGCGCTGGTTCTGGTACATCGACAGGAAGTGATAGACCACGTCGAACCGTTTGGCCCGCTCGGGGTAATCCACCCCCGTGATATCCACCAGGCTCGAGAACCGGCAGGTCGGGTCGGTCTTCAGAAACTCCACCAGCCCGACGATGTTCGCCAGCGCCACGTCGACATTCAGCTCGTCGAACGACACCTCCCAGCTCAACACGCAGTCGGTGCGCTTGGCCTCGATGTGTTCACCCAGTTCCTTCAATGCTGCCGTCATCTTACGATCGTCCCCGTCCGGCGGATTTTGCGTTGCAACTGCAGAATGCCATAGACCAGCGCCTCTGCCGTCGGCGGACAGCCCGGCACGTAGACATCGACCGGCACGATCCGGTCACAGCCGCGCACCACGGAATAGCTGTAATGGTAATACCCCCCGCCATTGGCGCAGGAACCCATCGAGATCACGTAGCGCGGCTCGGGCATCTGGTCATAGACCTTGCGCAAGGCCGGCGCCATCTTGTTGGTCAGGGTGCCCGCCACGATCATCAGGTCCGACTGGCGCGGGCTCGCCCGCGGCGCGGTGCCGAACCGCTCGAGATCGTAGCGCGGCATCGAGGTGTGCATCATCTCCACGGCACAGCAGGCCAGCCCGAAGGTCATCCAGTGCAGCGAACCCGTTCGGGCCCAGTTGATGATGTCCTCGGTCGAGGTGACAAGGAACCCCTTGTCCTGAAGCTCGCGGTTCAGCGCCTGAACCGCCGGCTCGCGTTCGTAATCGGGCTTGTAGGCCTCCACCGGCGCTTCCGCCGACGGCCCGCTCTTGATCCGGTCGCTCTGAAGGCCCTGGCCCTGGGTCTCGGTGACCCTGGCCTCTTCTTCGGCCATGTCGCTCTTCACTCCCATTCCATGGCTCCCTTTCTCCATTCATAGGCGAACCCGGCGGTCAGCACGGCAAGGAAGACCATCATCGACCAGAAGGCGGCCATGCTGATATCCTGGAAGGCCACCGCCCACGGGAACAGCATCGCGATCTCGAGATCGAAAATGATGAACAGGATCGACACGAGGTAGAACCGCACGTCGAACTTCATCCGCGCATCGTCGAAGGCGTTGAAACCGCATTCATACGCACTCACCTTCTCGGGGTCCGGGTGGCGGACGGCCAGGACGACGGCGGCGAGGATCAGCACAAGGCCAAGACCGATGGCGATGGCCAGTAGAAACAGGACGGGGAGGTATTCCCTCAGCATCTCATCCACGTGGTGGCTCCTTTCATGCGCAATCCATGCGCATCAAGCTGGCTCTTTTGACATAATCGGGTTTACCCCTGCCCCATGATGGGGTCAACCAGACGGTGACAATTTCGCACCCGTCCGGACGCCCGTCACGACGCGGCGTTCAACCCGGCGCCGGTTCGCCGAAAACCGCTTGATTTCAAGGCGATCAAGCGTGTCACACCACGGGATGTATGCTTCATTCGGCCCCTGTCGAGGGATGCGGCGATCACGTTTTGCCCTCGCGCTGTCGCTGCGTCGCCGCATCGCCCATAGGCGCGGTGCGGCGAACGCCCCGCCCCTGAGTCTACCGCCGTTCCCTGCCGCGGGCAGTGCGCCCGGCCGCTCTCGCCGGCCCGTCACACCGCCGCCCCCCGGATCGCGACCACCCCGAGACGACCATGAGCCGCCCCGGAATCACGCATCCGCCGCCCGCCGCCGGCGTCTTTCCCCTCGCCGCGCTCCTCGCACCGGCCGCGCACGGCGCCACACCCTCTCAGAACGTCAGCTTCGCCCCGACGATCACCGTGTGCGATTTCACCCCCGCCACGCTCGTCACCCGAGGCAGGATCAGCGGCACGAACCCCTCGTTATACATGTACTCCGCCCCAAGCCGCACATGCGGCGCCACCTCCACCTCGAGGCCGAGGATCGCCTGCTCCATCTTCTCCCAAGGCAACCCCCGCACCCCCTGCACGCCCCGGCTGAACGAGGCCGACCACACCGCCGGCCGCCCGAACACCTCGTCCCGCCAGCGCCCCTGCACCGTCATCGCCTGCACGTGGTGCCCCGTCGCCGGCCAGTCGTGCAGCGTGCGCGTGAACTCCGCCATCAGGTCGAACCGCGGCGTCGAGTAGACCGCGTTCACGTCCCACAGCCCGTTCCAGACCCGGTTGATGCCGCGCCCCGGCGGATGGTGGGCGATGACGCTGTCATAGATCGTCCCGTGCAGGTACCCCGCCCCCAGCCGAAGGCTCCGGCCCCGGCCCAGGTCGAACCGGTGCGCCCCGTTCACCGCGAAATTGCTGAACGCCCCGTCATTCCGCGGGCTGCTCAGCACGCGCAGGCCCCGATGCGCCGGAATGAAGGTCAGCGCCAGCTCCGTGCGCGGCGTCACGTAGCCCAGCTCGATCACCGGCTCGTCGCTCTGCGCCCAGAAATAATGGGTCGAATGGCTGTGGGTGAACGGCGCATAGGTGGCGAAGTTCCCGAAATTCACCGTCTTGCGCCCGAAGGCGAGATACACCGGCGCCACGTCCGGATCGCCGACCGCCACCCAGTACTTGCGCAGCTGGATGGGATCCTGCCCCGGATACTCCACCTCCGTGTATTCCCCTTGCGCAAAGGCCGTGACCATCGGCAGCACCAGCGTGGTGTGCACCGAGATGTCGTTGATCACGCCATAGCCGTCCGACGTGCCGGCGGTGTGGGTCGGCGGCAGCCGCGACAGGATGGGAAAGCGCCCGGGCGTATTCGTCCGCTCCCAGATCTGCGTGGCCACGAACCGCCCGCCCAGGTAGAGCGCGCCCGGCTCCAGCCGCGCCTCGCTTCGAGCCAGGAACATGCGCGCGATCTTGTTGGGCACGTGGTCCTGACGGTCGAACATCTCCTCGGAATACTGCAGGCTCGTCCGGACAAGGCCATCGGGGTTGTACATCCCCTCTTCGGCTCCGGCCTCCGCCGCCCACAGCGCAAGCGCCCCCGCCGTAATCCACCGCGCCAAATGTCCAACCATGCCGAGCCTCCTGCAATCCAACGGCCGCAGGTGTGGCACAACATGGTTTATGGGCCGTTAACCAAGTCCCGGTGACGGCAGGGGCGGCCCTACCCCTCAGGCATCCACGCGGGCTTGCGCTTGTCGAAAAACGCGGCAACGCCCTCATGCGCCTCCGCCGTATCCCACGCATCGGCCAGCGCGCCGATGGTGTGCTCGATCGTCCCCGTGTCGATCCGCGGTCCCAGGGTACGCAGCAGCGCCTTCGACCGCGCCACCGCCCCCGGCGCGCAGTTGAGATAGGGCACGACCTCGTCCTCGATAGCCGCATCCAGCTCCCCGGCCGGCACCACCCGCGCCAGCAAGCCCAGCCGCACGGCCTCCTCCGCCCCGAAAATCCGGGCCGACATGAACACCCGCCGCGCATTCGCCTCACCCATCCGGGCACAGACATAAGGGCCGATCGTCGCCGGGATCAGCCCCAGCCGCGGCTCGGTAAAGCCCAGCTTCACCCCCTCGGCCCCAATGGCCACATCACAGACGCTCATCATCCCAAGCCCGCCGCCAAACGCATTGCCATGCACCTTCCCGATCAACGGCTTCGGCAGCGTGTTCAGCGCCTGCAGCATCATCGCCAGCTTTGTTGCCTCGGCCGAGCGCACCTCCGGCTCCGCCTCGAACTGCTCTCGCATCCAGCCAAGATCGCCTCCCGCGCAGAAACTCTTGCCCTTCGCCGCCATCACGACCACGCGCACACCGTCATCCTCCGCCAGCGTCGTCGCGGCGGCGTGCAGATCGGCAATCATCCGCGCCGACAGCGCGTTGTGCTTCTCCTCCCGGTCCAGCCACAGCGTCGCCACCCCGCGGCCATCCGTCTCGATGCTCACCGTCTCATACATCACCCAACTCCTTGCCAGTCTGTCTCAGCCAGTCCGCGTAAACCCACACCATGCGGTCCACGAACCAGATTTTCGGGATCATCGTCAGCAGCGTGCCGAACACCACCCATGCCGCGTCAAGCACCCACAAGCCCCACGCCATCACCAGCGCACCCGGAAGCGCCGCCACCGACAGGATCGCCGCCCATCTCCGGTGATGCTCCGGCACCTCGTGCCGCCGGTTCAGGAACACCCGCTCCCCCAGCACCCCCCGCGACGCCCAGCGATCCAGGTTCGCAGGCGGCGGAAAGGCCCGCGGGTTCACCCATGTCCACAGCAGCACCAAGGCCACGGCCCCCCAGGCCCACGCCCCGATCCACACCCGCGACCACACGGCCAGCGCCAGCAGCGGCAGGATCGCGAAGCGCGAATAGACCGACCACGGGCTCGCATGACGCGCCCAGACGCGGTCGCTCATGCCCATCAGGCGTTCCGTGGCGCGGTAGAGCCCGCTCATCCGCCCGCCCGGCCCCGCATCTCGACCGCCAGCACGGCCGCATCGTTCAGGATCGCTGAATCGAGCCCCGTCTCGTAGCCAAGCCCCCTCAGCCGCCCATGCACCTTCTCGGTCGCCACGTTCCCCTTGGCACCGGGCGCATAAGGGCACCCGCCCAAGCCCCCGACCGCCGCGTCGAACACCCGCACGCCGCGCTCGAGCGACGCCTCGATATTCTCCACCGCCCGGCCCGACGTATCGTGGTAATGGCCCGCCAGCTTCTCCACCGGCACCACCTCCGACACCGCGGCCAGCATCGCATCGATGCTCTCGGGCGTGCCCTGCCCGATCGTGTCGCCCAGGCTGATCTCGTAACAGCCCATCTTGTACAGCGCCTCGGCCACCCTTGCCACCGACGCGGGCGCCACCGTGCCGTCATAGGGGCAATCCGTCACGCAGGAGACATACCCCCGCACAGGCAAACCCGCCACGCTCGCCGCCGCCGCCACAGGCGCGAACCTCTCGAGGCTCTCGGCGATCGTCGCGTTGATATTTGCCTTGGAAAACCCTTCCGAGGCCGACCCGAAGATCGCCACCTCGTCCGCCTTCGCCGCCTCCGCCGCCTCGAAACCGCGCATGTTGGGCGTCAGCGCTGCGTATCGCACCCCCTCGGCCCGCCGGATCCCCGCCAGCACCTCGGCCGAATCCGCCATCTGCGGCACCCATTTTGGGCTGACGAAACTCGCCACCTCGATCCGCCGGAACCCCGCCCCGCTCAGGCAGTCGACCAGCGCGATCTTGTCCTTGGTTGCGATCTGGCTCTTCTCGTTCTGCAGCCCGTCGCGCGGGCCGACTTCGAAAATCTCGACGTATTCAGACATCCCAGGCCTCATAGAAATCCTTCTGGTAAAGCAACATCGCTTCCGGTCCCGGCAGCGACGCCTTGAACGCCTCCCGCCCGGTAATCCGCTCCATCCACGCGGACACTTCCGGGAACGCGTCGGTCCTGACGAAATGCCGCCCCATGTAAACCGCGTGCCCCACGCAGATATCGCAGGCGGAAAAGCCGCTCGTCAGCAGGTAATCCCGGTTCTCCACCGGCGTCGACAACTGCGCCTCGATCGCGGCAAAGCATTTCTTCATCCGCGCCGCTTCCAGCTTCATGACCACGGGGCTGCGCATGGCATCGTCGTAAAGCATGATGTGCTGCTGGGTCAAAATCGCCACGTGCTGGCTGATCGTCTCGGCGAAATGCACCCACATCAGCCAGTCCATCCGGTCCATTGCCCCCGGCGCCCGGCCCAGCCCCCTGTCAGGGAACTTCTCGCACAGGTATTCGACCATCGCGCCGCTCTCGAACATTCGCTCGCCCTCGATCTCCAGCGCCGGCACCCGACCGGCGGGCGACAGTGACAGGAACTCCGGCCGCCGGAGCGACTTGTCGAACGGGTGTTCGACCAACTGGAACGGCACGCCCAGCTCGTTCAGAAGCCACAGCACCCGCATCGAGCGGGTCTGCGGCACGTGATGCAGGGTGATCATCGTCAAACTCCTTCCGGCAGCTTCGGCCGGGTCGCTCTTGCCACCTCGCAGGTGTCGGCCCAGGCCGCCCACGTCGCTAGCGCAGACCGTCCCGACAACATATCGCCCCCCTCGGGCGCCATGCGGAAATAATCCAGCATCGGCCACAACAGGCAAGTCTCGAGCCCCGTCCGCCCCGGCAGCAGCACCAGCCCCTCCGCGGCAATCTCCTCAAGCGCATCCAGCACCGGCCCCGCCTTCGCAAGCCCCTCCCGGACGATCTTCTCCTCCGCCGCATCTCCCATAAGCGGGCGGAACACCCGGTGCGAGAACACCTGCCGGACCAGCGGCCAGTAGAGATAGCTGTCGACGATCCCCATCACCTGCCGCATCCGGGCCCGCGCCGCCGCATCCCGAGGTGCCAATTCCGGCCCGTCAAACGCACTCTCCACGTAATCGAGGATCGCCTGCGTTTCGTAAACCCGGAACCCGTCATGCTCCAGCACCGGCACCCGCCCGAACGGATGCAACGCTCTCAGCCGCCCGGCACTGGCGGCATCGAACGGGTCGCACTCCTCCTCCGCAAACACCACCCCCTTCGCCACCAGCGCCATCCGCGCGGCCCGCGTGTAGACGCTCAGATGGTAGCCTGTGAGGGTGAGCTGGCTCACGCCTCCGCCTCCTCCAGCCGCACCAGCGCCGCGCCCGCCGTGACCTGCGCGCCTTCCTCGACCAGCACTTCGGCCACGACCCCGTCGCGCGCCGCCAGCAAGGAATGCTCCATCTTCATCGCTTCCAGCACGGCCAGCCGGTCGCCCTCCTTCACCTCCTGCCCGGGCTTGGCGAGCAAGACCTTCACCAGCCCCGGCATCGGCGCCTCGATCACGTCGGCATCGCCCCCGGCAAGGCTGTCGCGTTCCAGCAGGTCGACCACCTCGAAGCTCAGCCCGTAATCGGCAAAGACGCTCACCAGGGCGCCATTCACCGCCACCGGCGGTGCCGTCTGGCCATCCAGTTGCCAGCGCCCGCCACTGCGCCGCGCCTCGACCGTTGCCTCGCCGACCACCACGTCATGCGCCTCGGCCGACAGCGTCCGCACCTTCACGACGATCTCCTCGCCGCCCCGCCGCAGATGCACGCTCCGCGTCAGCGGCGTCCAAAGGATGAAGCCCGCCTCGAACCCTTCCATCCCCAACAGCCCAAGCGCCGCCAGCGCCGCCAGCGCCGTCTCCCGCGGCCCCGGCTCCGGCACGACGACCAGCGTATCGAGATCCCGCTCGATCAAGCCGGTGTCCACGTCGCCGCGGGCAAACCCTTCATGATGCGTGAGCGCCCCAAGGAAAGCGAGGTTCGTCACCGTCCCCGCCACCTGGCAATCCCCCAGCGCCGCCGACATCCGGCGCAGCGCCCCGGCCCGCGTCGCGCCATGGGTGATCAGCTTTGCAATCATCGGGTCATAGAACGGCGAAATCTCGTCCCCCGCCCGGACCCCGCTATCGGCCCGCGCGCCCTCCGGAAACTCCAGATGCGCCAGCCGCCCCGTGGCGGGCAGGAACCCTTTCGGCACATCTTCCGCGTAAAGCCGCGCCTCGAACGCGTGCCCATTGATCTCCAGCTCCTCCTGCGACTTCGGCAGGCCCTCGCCGCTCGCCACGCGCAACTGCCACTCCACGAGGTCCACGCCCGTGATCGCCTCCGTCACCGGATGCTCCACCTGCAGCCGCGTGTTCATCTCCATGAACCAGAACCCGTCGGTCCGCAGCCCGTCCGAGCCATCGACGATGAACTCGATCGTCCCGGCCCCGGCATAGCCAATGGCCTCCGCCGCGCGCACCGCCGCATTACCCATCGCCTCGCGCATCTCCGGCGTCATCCCCGGCGCCGGCGCCTCCTCGATCACCTTCTGGTGCCGCCGCTGCAGCGAACAATCCCGCTCGAACAGGTGCACCGCCTTCTCGCCATCCCCGAAGACCTGCACCTCGATATGCCGCGGCTTCTGCACGAACTTCTCGATCAGCACCGCCTCGTTGCCGAACGCCGTCTTCGCCTCGCCCTTGGCACTCTCCAGCGCCTCGGCGAACTTCTCGGCCTTCTCGACCAGCCGCATCCCCTTGCCGCCGCCCCCGGCAACGGCCTTGATCAGCACCGGATAGCCGATCTCATCGGCCTGCCCGGCCAGAAAGCCCGGCTCCTGGTTCTCCCCATGGTAGCCCGGCACCACCGGCACGCCGGCTTCCTCCATCAGCTTCTTGGCAGCATCCTTCAGCCCCATCGCCCGGATCGCCTTGGCCGACGGCCCGATGAAACTCAGCCCAGCCGCCTCGACCGCCTCCACGAAATCCGGGTTCTCGCTCAGGAAACCATAGCCCGGATGGATCCCCTGCGCGCCCGTCTCAAGCGCCACTTCGATGATCCGGTCGCCCTTGAGGTAACTCTCCGACGGGGCGGACCCGCCGATATGAACCGCCCGGTCTGCCATCGCCACGTGCTTGGCGGTCCGGTCGGCGTCGGAATAGACCGCCACCGTGCGCACGCCCATCGCCCGCGCCGTCTCGATCACCCGACAGGCAATCTCGCCCCGGTTCGCGATCAGTATCGTGTCAAACATGCTCAATCCTTCCGTCTCTCCACCAGGGCGCCCAGCCGGTCACACCAGTTGACCGCCGCGCCCCCGCCGCCGGCCTTTGCCGCGAGCCCCTCGCGCACCAGCCGGTCGGCCACATCCTCGTCCGCCACCGTCATACGAACCGGCACCGCCCCGTCCTCTGCCACGTCACCGACACGGAAAACCGCCACGTCGTCCTCCTCCAGCAGCACCCGCAACCGGTCCCGCCCCAGCGCCCCGTGCGCCCGTTCCACCTCGCAACCGGGCTCCTCCATGTCCGGAACGTCGAGCCCGGCCAGCCGCGCCACCCGGGCCTCGTTTCCGCAACTCAACCGCACCGTCCGCACATCCATCACTTCGGCCACTTCGCAACCCGCCATGGGCTCGCCTCCCTCGGTCCAGTGCACCTCCTGCCGCACGATATAAAGCCATCCCGCCACCGTCAGGCAGGTCAGCACGATCGCGCGGAGCAGGAAGGTCACGCCCGCGCACCCGGGTCACATCCGGAACACGCCAAACCTCGTCTCCTCGATCGGTTTGTTCAGCGCCGCGCTCAGGCTCAACGCCAGCACATCCCGCGTCTTCCTCGGGTCGATGATCCCGTCATCCCACATTCGCGCACTGGCAAAGAGCGGGTGGCTCTGGTGCTCGAACTGCTCCAGCGTCGGCCGCTTGAACTCGGCCTCCTCCTCGGCCGACCACGTCCCGCCCTTGCGCTCGATCGCGTCGCGCTTGACCGTGGCCAGCACGCCCGCCGCCTGCTCGCCCCCCATCACGCAGATCCGCGAATTGGGCCACGTCCACATGAAGCGCGGCTGGTAAGCCCTTCCGGCCATGCCATAATTCCCCGCCCCGAACGAGCCGCCCACCAGCATGGTGATCTTCGGCACGCTCGTCGTCGCCACCGCCGTCACCATCTTGGCGCCGTGCCGCGCGATCCCCTCGTTCTCGTAAGCCTTGCCCACCATGAACCCGGTGATGTTCTGCAGGAACACCAGCGGAATGTTCCGCTGACTGCACAGCTCCACGAAATGTGCGCCCTTCTGCGCCGACTCGGAGAACAGCACGCCATTGTTGGCGATGATCCCCACTGGGCAGCCCTTCACATGGGCAAAGCCACAGACCAGAGTCTCCCCGAACCGCGCCTTGAACTCGTCGAAGCGCGAGCCGTCCACCACCCGCGCGATCACCTCGCGAATGTCGTACGGCGTCCGCAACCCGGCCGGCACCACGCCCAGGATCTCGTCAGGATCATAGGCCGGCTCTTCCGAGGTCTGCCACATCACCGTATCGGGCTTGCGCCGGTTCAGCCCGGCCACTGCCCGCCTTGCCAGCGCCAGCGCATGCGCGTCGTCCTCGGCCAGATAATCCGCCACGCCCGACAGCCTTGTATGCGCATCGCCGCCGCCCAGTTCCTCGGCGCTGACGATCTCGCCCGTCGCCGCCTTCACCAGCGGCGGCCCGGCCAGGAAGATCGTCCCCTGCTCCTTCACGATGATCGTCACGTCCGACATCGCAGGCACATAGGCCCCGCCCGCCGTACACGAGCCCATCACCACGGCGATCTGCGGAATGCCCTTCGCGCTCATGTTCGCCTGGTTGTAGAAAATCCGCCCGAAATGGTCGCGATCCGGGAACACCTCGTCCTGGTTGGGCAGGTTCGCGCCCCCGCTGTCGACAAGGTAGATACAGGGCAAGCCGCACTCCGCCGCGATCTCCTGCGCGCGCAGGTGCTTCTTCACGGTCATCGGGTAGTACGTGCCACCCTTCACGGTCGCATCGTTGCAGACCACCATGCATTCCGTGCCGCTCACCCGGCCCACACCGGCGATCACCCCGGCACAGGGCGCCGCGCCGTCATACATGTCGTGCGCCGCCGTGGCGCCGACCTCCAGGAACGGGCTTCCCGGGTCCAGCAGGTTCGCCACCCGCTCCCGCGGCGGCATCTTGCCCCGGCTGCGCTGCCGGTCCCGCGCCGCCTCGCCCCCGCCCTGCGCGGCGGCGGCCACGGCCTCCTCGACCAGCCCGAGCGCCTCCAGGTGCGCCTTTCGGTTGGCCAGGAAATCTTCCGACGATGTCAGGGCCTTGGATTTCAGTTTCATCGTCTCTCCTCACACACGCGCGGGGCCAATCATGGCCCGCGCTGTTGCAATTATGCTGCAGTGCCGCATTCGCACCGCGACTTGACCTGCATCAAGGCCCGACTCACCTCGCCGGGCGCAATCAGGGCGCACGAAAAAAGATTGGGACATACCATGAAAACCCTGACGAAACTTGCTCTTGCAACCGCCCTCTCCACTGTCGCGGCCGTTCCGGCCCTCGCGCAGTCCAAGGGCGACATGCTCCTCGGCCTCGGTGTCCACTGGGTCAATCCGACCGACAGCTGGAGCGCCACCGCCGCCGGTCCGGTCCGCGTCGACGACAACGTCCGCCCGACCCTGACCTTCGAATACTTCATCGCCGACCGCATCGGCCTCGAAGTGCTGGCCGCCTGGCCCTTCGAACACGACGCCGCCCTGCTGGGCGCCGGCGACGTGGTCAAGACCAAGCACCTGCCGCCGACGGTCTCGATCCAGTACCATTTCACCAACTCGTCGAACATCACGCCCTTCGCGGGCATCGGCGTCAACTACACCCACTTCTGGGATGAAAAAGGCACCGGCGCCCTCGCCGGCGTGCCGGTCAGCCTCGACGACAGCTGGGGCGTCGCCGTCCATGCCGGTCTCGACTTCAAGATCAGCGAGAAAGCCTCGCTGCGCGCCGATATCCGCTGGATGGATATCGACACCAAGGCCAAGGTCGGCGGCGTGCCGATCGGCAATGTCAGCATCGACCCGATCGTGATCGGTGCCGCCTACGTCATGAAATTCTGAACCCATCAAAGGGCGGGCCGGAGTCGGGCTGGCGGAGACGCCGGCCCGTTTCTTTTGCGGTGTCTTTCGCCGGGCGATCATGAGCCGCCCTCCGCCGCCGCGCGGGCCTTCAGATCCTTCCGGATCACCTTGCCGGTCACGGTCATCGGCAACGCGTCGAGAAACCCGATTTCCCTTGGATAGGAATAGCTTGCAAGCCGTTCCTTCACGAATCCCTGCAAGCGCCCGGCCAGTTCCTCGCTCGCCTCGACCCCGTCTTTCAGCACCACGTAGGCCTTGACGATCTCGGTGCGCATCTCGTCCGGTTTGCCCACCACGCCCACCGTCGCCACCGCCGGGTGTTTCAGCAGGCAATCCTCGATCTCCGCCGGCCCGATCCGGTAACCGGCCGAGGTGATCACGTCATCCTCCCGCCCGACGAAACGCAGGTACTCCCCCTCCCAGGCGCCCCGGTCCCCGGTCAGCATCCAGTCGCCGCGAAACTTCGCCGCCGTCTCCTCCGGCCGCTTCCAGTACTCCAGCATCATCGAGGCCGAGCCGCGCCGGATTGCCACGTCCCCCTCGCCCTCCGCAGGCTCTCCTCCCTCGTCCAGCACCGCGATCTCGTGTCCCGGTGCAGGTTTCCCGAGGCAGCCCGGCAACGGGCTGAAGAGGGCCCCGCAGGAACTCGCCACCATGTTGCACTCGGTCTGCCCGTAAAACTCGTTGATCGTCACGCCAAAGGCGTTGCGCCCCCAGTCAAGCATCTCCGCCCCCAGCGGTTCCCCCCCGCTGGCCACCGTCCGCAACCCCTCGACCCGCACGTCCGCCGCCTTCAGCATCCGGAGCGCCGTCGGCGGAAAAAACACATTTTTGACAGCACCTTCTCGCACGATCCTCACGCACTCATCCGGCGTGAACTTCGCCAGCCGCGCCGCAACGACCGGCACCCCCAGCGCCAGCCCGGGCATCAGCACGTCGAAGAGCCCGCCGATCCACGCCCAATCGGCCGGGGTCCAAAGGCAATCATCCTCTTCGCCCAGGAAATCGTGGCTCACCTCGACCCCCGGAAGATGCCCCGTCAGCACCCGATGCGCATGCAGTGCCCCCTTGGGGCTGCCCGTCGTGCCGGAGGTATAGATCAGCACCGCCGGGTCTTCCGCGCCGGTCTCGACCGTCTCGAACCGCCCCTCGGGCAGCGTCTCCTCTTCCGGAACGAAGGCCGCAATCCCCGGCAACGCCTCCAGCATCCCCACGCCCTCGGCATCCGTCACCACGACCCCGGCCCCGGCATCCGACACCCGGCTCGTCAATGCCTCCTGCTTGAAGAGCTTGAACAAGGGGATTGAAATCGCACCGATTTTCCAGATCGCCACATGCGCCGCCGCACACCACGCCCCTTGGCTCCGCAGCACGCCAACCCGGTCGCCCCGGCCGACGCCCCGCGCCACCAGTGCCTGCGCCAGCCCGTCGGCCATCTCCCGCAGCCGGCCATAGCTGACCTCCTGCCGCCCGTCACTCAGGTCGATGATCGCCACCCGGTTCGGCGCTGTCTCCGCCCAGTAATCGCAGACTTGCGCCGCCATGTTCAGCCGCTCCGGCAGGTCCCACCGGAACCCGTCGTACAGCGCCTCGTATGACCCGGCCCGCTGCAGCATCGCCTACTCCGGCAGCGCCGATTTCAACACGCGCGCCTGCTGCGCCGTCTCATGCATCAGGCACGCCGCCACCGCCGGCCCGGCTCCCGAACCCCGGCCCCATTGCGACTGCTCGAACCCGCACCGGGCATCGCGATAGCTGATCCACGCCCGCTGCATGTCCCGCAGCGCGGCTTCCTGGCTCGGAACACCCTCGCCATTCCCCGCATCCATATCCCTAGAAAACGCCAACAACTCGCCGTAGGTCGCGTTCAGCACCGTGTCCCACCATTGCGCCTCGGCCTGCAGGCACTGGCTCATCCCCACCGTGGTCTGCCCGCCGTCGGTCTCTTCCATGCACCGCTCGGCGGCCTGCCCGATGCAGTCCTCGAACGCACCCGCCACGCCCACGCTCGCAAGGCAGGCCTCCGCCACCGAGGCATCGAACACCTGCTCCTGGGCCATCGCAGGCGCCGCCAGCATCGCGGCTGCCACGGCAAACCTCATCCCATCGCTCCCATCATCTCGCGCCCCACCAGCATCCGCCGGATCTCGCTCGTCCCGGCGCCGATCTCCATGAGCTTCGCATCGCGGAAGATCCGCGCCACCGGCGCATCGTTCAGGAACCCGGCCCCGCCCATCGCCTGAACGGCCTGGTGCGCCTGAACCATCGCCTGCTCGCTGGCATAAAGACAGCACGCCGCCGCATCCTGCCGGGTCACTTCCCCCCGGTCACAGGCCTTGGCCACCTCGTAGACATAGGCCCGGGCCGAGTTCATCGCCGTGTACATGTCGGCAATCTTCCCCTGCATGAGCTGGAAATTCCCGATCGGCTGGCCGAACTGCTTGCGCTCGACCATGTAGGGCATGATCTCGTCCAGGCACGACGCCATGATGCCAAGCCCTATCCCGGCCAGCACGACCCGCTCGTAATCGAGCCCCGACATCAGCACCCGAACGCCCTTGCCCTCCTCGCCCAGCACGTTCTCGAACGGCACTTCCACGTCCTCGAAGATCAGCTCGGCCGTGTTCGACCCGCGCATCCCCAGCTTGTCGAAATGCACGCTGGTCGAGAACCCCTTCATGTTCTTCTCGATCAGGAAGGCGGTGATCCCCTTGCTCCCGGCCTCCGGGTCGGTCTTGGCATAGACCACCAGCGTATCGGCATCCGGCCCGTTGGTGATCCAGTACTTGTTCCCGTTGAGCTTGTAGTGATCGTTCCGCTTCTCTGCCTTCAGCTTCATGCCGACCACGTCACTGCCAGCGCCCGCCTCCGACATGGCCAGCGCCCCCACATGCTCGCCCGAGACCAGCCTGGTCAGGTATTTCTCCTTCTGCTCGGCAGTACCGTTCAGCCTGACCTGGTTCACGCACAGGTTCGAATGCGCGCCGTAGCTCAGCGACACGCTGGCCGAGGCCCGCGCCACTTCCTCCACGGCCACCACATGCGCAAGATAGCCCATGTCGACCCCGCCATATTCCTCCGGCACGGTGATCCCCAGAAGGCCCATCTCGCCCATCTCTTTCCAAAGCTCGTTGGGAAAGGCGTTCTGCTCGTCGATCCCGGCGGCCATCGGCTTTACCCGGTCCTGCGCCCAGCGATGCGTCATCTCGCGCAGCGCGTTCACATCCTCGCCCAGGTCGAACTTCATCACGGCGTTGAACATGGGCCTCCTCCGGCATTTATTGAACACTTGTTCATTTACTATATCGCATTCCGAGTCGCGTCAATCCCGGAACCGTCGGCGCGGCCCCGCCCGCACCCCCGATCGGCGCGGAACCCCGCCCTGCCAGCCCGCGTTGATCCTGCGAAGAGGCTGACATCTGGAAAAGGATCCTATCATGACCGACAACCTGAAAGACACGTTCTGGGACCGTCTCGACGACATCACCGCGGGGATGCTCTCGGCCCCCTCCGCCCCGCCGCGCCCCATGGCCCATATCGCCAAACGCAAGGATGACATGCTGTGGTTCATAACCGCCAAGGGCACCGACATCGCGCAGGCGGCCGAGAACGGCGCACCGGGTCAGTACACGCTGGCCTCCTCCCACGGCCAGCTTTACGCCGCGGTCGAGGGCACGCTGAAAGTCGTCAACGATCCCGAGAAACTCGATGAAATCTGGTCGCCCATGGCCGCCGCGTGGTTCGAAGACGGCCGCCATGACGACAAGGTCTGCCTCGTGGGCTTCACCCCGGTCAAGGCGGAAGTCTGGGAAACCGACGGCACCGCCAAGACCCTGTTCGAGATGGCCCGCGCCAACATTACCGAGGACACCCCCGATCTCGGCAAGCACGGCCACCTGACGTTCTGAGCCGGACGCCCAACGCAGAAAGTGCGGCCCCTCCAAGGGCCGCGCTTTTCATGTCACGCCGCCTGCTCCTGCCAGACGGCCCCTACCTCGGCCCGGATGATCCGCGCGATCAGCGCGCAATCGTCGAGCGTGAAGGTCAGCGGCAACCGCATGTCCACGATCCCCTTCAGCACCCGGTCCGATTTCGGCATTCGCTCCGAAGGCGCATAGCGCCAGCTGTCATACCGGCTGGTGAACCCCACGGGCTCCGCGCCGCCGAACCACTTCAGCTCCACGCCCCGCCCCTTGCAGCGGTCTATCACGTCGGCCACGGCGGCGTCGGGCCAGTCGAGCAGCAGGAACTGGATAGACGAGCCCACGTACCGCTCCTCCTCCGGCCGCTCCACCATCCGCAGCCCCGGCGTGCCGCGCAGGCCTTCCTCGACAGCCCGGTACCGCGCATTCCACGCCGCGCATTGCCCGTCCAGCTTCGCCAGTTGCGGCCGCAAGATCGCCGCCCGCAGATTATCCATCCGACCCGACACGTTGGGCGTTTCGTACTTCACCCGCGCGAACACCTCCTCCGGCGGCACCGTCCCGTTCCGGCCATACAGCATGTATGACCCCGACAGCATCACCGCCCGCGCCATAACCTCGTCATCGTCGGTGACAAGGAACCCGCCCTCGCCCGAATTCATGTGCTTGTAGGTCTGCGTCGAATAACACCCCACCAGCCCGTGCCGGCCCGAGGGCACGCCCTTCCACGCCGCCCCCATCGTATGCGCGCAATCCTCGATCACGGTGATCCCGGCCGCGTCACAGATCGCCATCAGCCGGTCCATGTCGCAGATATGCCCGCGCATGTGGCTCAGCATCAGAACCGTTGCCTCGCCGGCCTTCGCTTGCAGATCGTCGAGGTCGATGACCAGCGCTTCCGTCACCCCCACGAAGACCGGCACCGCACCGACCCCGGCAATCGCCCCGGGCACCGGCGCCAACGTGAAGGCATTGGTCAAAACCTTGTCGCCGGGCCTGACCCCCACCGCCCGCAGCGCCGTACCCATGGCATACCCGCCCGACGCCACCGCCAGCGCGTATTTCGCACCCACGCAGCCCGCGAATTCCCGCTCCAGCAGCGCAACCTCGCCATCCTCGCCCTCGGCCAGGTTGTACCGGTGCAGCCGCCCGTGCCGCATCACCTCCAACGCCGCCGCGATCCCCTCCTCGGGGATCGGCTCCTGCTGGGTGAAACTGCCTTTGAATTTTTCCGTCATGGCTCTTTTCTGCGCCCGACCCGCCCGCAGGTCAATAACCTGCCGCCGCTCACGCCGGGCCCAGCAGCCGGTCGCACACGCCCGGCAACTCGTCGAAATGCCCGATCATCGCCTCGGGCTCCAGCTCGGCCACGCTCATCCCGGCCGGCCCGAAGGTCACCAGCACCGACGGCACCCCCGCCGCCCGGCTCGTCTCCCGATCCGTCACCGTGTCCCCCACCAGCAGCGCCCGCTCCGGCAGCCCCCCGGCCCGCCGCACCGCCTCGCGCAGCGGCTCCGGGTCGGGCTTCCTGACGGCCAGCGTATCCGCCCCGATCATCGCCCCGAACGCCCCGCTCACCCCCAGCCGGTCCAGCAGCAGGGTCGCCAGCCGCTCCGGCTTGTTGGTACAGATCGCCACGCGATAGCCGTTGTCCACCAGCATCGCCACCGCCTCCATCGCGCCGGGATACAGCACCGTGTGCGTGTCGATCGCCCCCGCATAGGCCTCCAGCAGCAACGGGTACTGCCGCTCGATCTCCGCCACGTCCTCGGCGCGCCCCATCCGCTCCAGCCCCAGCGTCAGCATCGCCTTGCCGCCGCGCAACGCCGTGCCCGCATCCGCCACCGGGTCCAGCAGGTCGCCCTCGCCCATCGCCCGGAAACAGGCATTCGCCGCCGCGATCAGGTCGCCGCTCGTATCCGCCAGCGTTCCGTCAAGATCGAACACAACCGTCCGCATCGCCCTGTCTCCCCACGGTTTCGGCGCCATTCCGCCAAGCCCTGTCACATGCCGCAATCAGTTTTGATGGGCCCCCGGCTTGCAAGGGGCACGCAACCCGATAAAACGGGCGCACCCGAATTGGAAGAGGAACCGCATGGCAACGGCGCTGATCATTCTTGCCGCAGGCAAGGGCACCCGCATGAAATCCGACCTGCCCAAGGTGCTCCACAAGGTCGCCGGCGTGCCCATGCTGCACCACGCCATGCGCGGCGGCGCGGCGCTTGCGCCCGAGCGCACCATCGTCGTCGCGGGCCACGGCGCGGACGAGGTCGAGGCGGCTGCGAAAGACTACGACCCCGACGCCATCATCGCCCTGCAGGAAGAGCAGAACGGCACCGGCCACGCCGTGTCGATGGCCCGACCCGCCCTCGAGGACTTCGACGGCGACGCCATCGTCCTCTACGGCGACACGCCCTTCATCTCGCCCGAAACGCTCGAACGCATGGCCGAGGCCCGCAAATCCCACGATGTCGTCGTCC
>Ga0189287_100233_pt1 | contig 21735 bp, 17 predicted proteins | sample UW86minimetaG_FD_130319 | JGI IMG/M metagenome (GOLD analysis project Ga0189287, IMG submission 130319) | Marine microbial communities from the Costa Rica Dome - UW86 mini metaG | ecosystem: Environmental > Aquatic > Marine > Oceanic > Photic zone | place: Costa Rica: the Eastern Pacific... | reverse complement strand
GAGGGTCATCTTCGCCTCGTCGCGGGAATAGGCGATGCCGTTGACGACGTTTGATTCCATGATTTCCTCCTCGGCACAGACCAGCGTGCCCGCGGTGTCCGACTGTTCCTCGAAACTGCTGAGAACGCGCAGTTTGACATTGTAACGCATGGCCAGTTCGACCGAGCGGGTTTGCAGCACCTTGGCGCCGAGGCTGGCCAGTTCCAGCATCTCCTCGAACGCGATCTTGTCAAGCTTGCGGGCCTTGGCGGTGATCCGGGGGTCGGTGGTGTAGACACCGTCGACATCGGTGTAGATGTCGCAGCGCTCGGCATCGAAGGCGGCGGCGAAGGCCACGGCCGTGGTGTCGGAGCCGCCGCGGCCCAGCGTGGTGATGCGGCCTTCGGGGCTGACGCCCTGGAAACCGGCGACAACGGCCACGCGCATGCCTTCGGAGAACTTGGCGTTGATGTTGTCGGTGGGGATCTCCTCGATCCGGGCGGCGGAGTGGGCGGAGGTGGTTTTCAAGGGCACCTGCCAGCCCTGCCAGCTTCGGGCGGGGACGTCCATTTCCTGCAAGGTGAGCGCCATGAGGCCGGCGGTGATGTTCTCGCCCGAGCTGACGACGGCGTCGTATTCGCGGGCGTCGTAGAAGGGCGAGATCTCGTCCACCCAGCCGACCAGCTCGTTGGTGCGGCCGGCCATGGCGGAGACGATGACGATGACGTCGTAGCCCTTGGCCACCTCGACGCCCACGCGTTTTGCCGCCCGGCGGATGCGGTCGATGTTGGCGACGGAGGTGCCGCCGAATTTCATGACGAGAATGGGCATGGGGCGCATCCTTGGGCTTGGTCCGGGGGCGGTTTACGCGCGGTTTGAGACCGGCGCAAGTGGCGGCGATGCGGGAGGTCGGCGATTCGAAGGTTAACGGCGTTGTTTTGAAGGGATCGTGACGTCGGTATCACGTCGGTATTTCGTCGGTATCGCGTCGGTGCGGGGGCGGTATCGGGCGAGGGTGAATGTGGCGTGCGGTGGGGTAAGGCACGAGATGTGGGTTGGAGGATTTTGCGCACAGGGTGAGGAGCCGCGCATCGGCGGGCCGGGGTGCGGCGAACCGACGGTGGTAGCTGCCACTTTATGCCTGCCAAGTACTTCCATCATTCGAGCGTGGCACTCCACCCGCCAAATCGCCGTGCCGTCGGGACGGCCCGCCGATGCGCGGCGGGCTTCGCCCTTGATTCCGCGCAGGGTCTTCGGGACCGTTCCCCTACCGCCACCACCCCGCGTAAGACGCGAACACCCCCTGCAGTTTCGCCAGCGCCCTATTGGCGCGGGAGGGGCGCGGCACGGTGCCCGCGGCCAATCGGTCGGCCACCACCTCGACCGGGCAGGGGAGGTCGGTGACCGGGTCGTGGTAGCGGGGGTAGTCGATGAGGGTGGCGTGGACGAGGCCTTCGAGAGACGGCCGGGCCGCGCGGCGGGCGGGGATGCGGCCGAGGTCTCGGGTGAGGCCCCAGCCGGCGTAGAAGGGCGCGCCGGTGGTGGTGACCTTGACGCCGCGCAGCAGGGCCTCGAAGCCCATCAGCGAGGTCATGGTCCAGACCTCGTCGACCCGGTCGAGGAGGTCGGCGGGGTTGGTGCGGGGCAGGACCATGTCGGCGAGGCGGTCGAGGTCGGTTTGGTCCACGTGGCCGGTGCGCAGGCCGGCTTCGACGTCCGGGTGGGGCTTGTAGAGGATCACGGCGTCGGGGTTCTCGGCGCGGGCTTTCTCGAGGAGCGCAAGGTTGGTGTGGATCTCGCCCGCGCCGAGTTTGATGGAGGCGTCATCCTCGACCTGTCCGGGCACGAGGATGAGGTGTCCCAAGGGCAGGTCGGGGGCGGTGTCGCCGAGGTTGTACTTGCTGAGGCGCTGGCGGGTCAGCGTCCTGATCAGGGCCTCGGCGCGGGCCTGCTGATCCGGGCGCAGCGTGGCGCGCTGGGCGATGAGGCGTTCGAGGCGGCTTTCCGTCGAGGGGTCGTAGTAGATGCCGAGATCGTCGCAGACGAGCGACAGGGGCGGGATCAGGTCGGCGCCGAGGCCGCGGGAGCGCAGGAAGCCGTCTTCCACCCGGACCGCGCCTTCGGGGGCGACCTGCGGTTTCGAGGCCCAGACCATGGCGGGGCGCGGCCCGGCGGGCAGGGTGTCGGCGGCGAAGCGCAGGGCCTCGAACCGGCCGAAGAAGCGTTGCAGGGGTTTGCGTTTCCACAGGCGCATGGCGTAGGCGGCCCAGCCGTGGCGGTCTTCGCGCCAGGCGCGGGTTTGCGCCTCGAGCGCGGAAATGGCGTCTTCCAACGTGCCGAGCCGGTCGCGGTAGGGGTCGTACCAGCGGGGGTAGAGGATCATCGTGGCGGCGAAGAGTTGCGCCTTGGAGAGGCGGCGGCCGCGGCGGGGGAGATTGAGCGGGTGGCGGTCGTCGGTGAGGCCCCAGCCGGCATAGAAGGGCTGGCCGAAGACCTTTGGACGGTGGCCGGCGAAGATCGCCTCGAAGCCCAGTTGCGAGGAGACGGTGTAGACGGCGATGGCGCCCTCGAGCAGGGCCCAGGGGCTGACCGCGTCGGAGAACAGCCGGACGCGCCCGGATTCGTCTTCGCCGGAGAAATAGCCGTCGCGGTGGGCGTGCTGGGTTTCTGGATGGATCTTGACCAGGATGCGGGCGCCGGGGTTTTCCTCCTGCGCGTAGTAGAGCATCTCGCGGAAGGTGTTGGCGTCGGCGTTGCCGTGGGTGACGCTGGCATCGCCCTTGGTCTGGTCGATGACGAGGACGTAGCCGGGCTCCGGCACGGGGTGCCCGGCGTCGAAGCCGGTGTACTTGGTGAGATGTGCCTCGTGGATGCGGGCGATGGCGCCGCGGGCACGATCCATCAGCACGGTGTCGTCGAGCGGGTGGGTGGCCAGCAGGGTTTCGAGGTCGGAGGGGGTGTTGGGGTTGAAATGGACGCCCTGCGTGTCGATGGCGAGGCCGAGCGGCGGTTCGCCGCTGCGGCCGGGGAAGAGGGAGCGGAGGAAGATGTCCTCGACCCGGATGAGGGAGGCGCCGGTGGCTTCGGCGATTTTCTCGCCGCGGGTGGCGTAGGGGGAGTGGCCCCAGACGGCGATCAGATCGTCGGGCCCCGGCTTGCCGAGGCGGAGGGGGTAGCCTGCCAGTTCCATGATCCGGCGGACGCGGGCCTGGCGGAAGAACCCGGCGTTGAAATAGAAAACCCGCCGGTCACCTGCGTGGCCGGCGGGTTTGCCGTCGTTCTTGTCTGGTGTCACGATCCGCCGAGCGTATCGACCGCCGTGGCGACAGAGCCGATCGAGCCGAGCGAGCCGGTCAGGGCCGAGATCACCTTGCTCCACTGGGCGAAGGGCGCCTCGGTCACGTAGATCGTGTCATCGTCGCGCACCGCGAAGTCGCGGGCCATGAACATGCCGTTGGGGCGGGTCAGGTCGAGCACGTAGACCATGCGCTGGGCGCCGATCAGGTCGTTGCGGCCGAGCACCATGTTGGCGATTTCCGCCGGTTCGTTGCGCAGGATGAAGACCCCCGTCGGGTCGGCGGTGGACGATTGCAGGCCGCCCACCTGGGCGATGGCCTCGACCGCGGAAAGGGTCGGGCTGTCGAAGGGCAGGCGGGCCTGGGCGCCGGTGGCGCCGAGGGCGGTGAAGGCGCGGGTGTCTTCCTCGACAAGGATCCGGTCGCCGCCGCGCAGGGCGATGTCGAAGCCGGGATGCTTGAAGAGGTCCTGGAACCAGACCTTGGAGCGCTGGTCGCCGCGCATGACGGTGATCTGGGCCACCTCGGGTTCGACCGTGACGCCGCCGGCGGCGGCCAGCATGGTCGAGAGCGTGCGGGTGGGCCGTTCGATCGGGTAGACGCCCTGGGCGCCGACCGAGCCGATCAGCGAGACGGTCGCCCCGTCACCCGCCAGGCGGCGCACCTCGACCTGGGGGTCGGGGGTCTGCACGTCGAGCTTCTGGGTGATGATCCGGCGGATCGCCTCGGGCGTGTTGCCGGCGGCGCGGATGCGGCCGGCGTAAGGAATGAATATGAACCCGGCGCCGTCGACCTGCACCTCGTCGAGCACGGCGGCGGAGACGCCCTCGTTGACGAGCAGGCCGTCCTCGACGTTTTCCCACACGGTGATGCCGAGCGTGTCGCCCGGGCGGATCGTGTCGGAGCCGACGAGGCCGGCGCGCTTGAAGTCCTCGGTGAAGCCCAGGGCGGGCTGGACGGCGGTGGCGCGGGTGACGCGATCGTTCACGGCGACGACGAAGGCGTCGCCCTGCCGCTGGACCGAGCCGGCATAGATTTCACGCTTGTTGGGACCGACGCGCGGCAGGCCACAGGAGGCGACCATCGCCACAACGAGAGTCAGGGCGACGGTTCTCGCCCAGCGGGTTGAACGGGTTTTCACTGCTCGGTCTCCTCGACCTATTATTATTCTGCCTCAGGTTTTTCCTCCAAGGTAACGGAATCCGGAGGAAAAATCCAGCGCTAGAAATTGTGCCCGTCAGGTAACGACCCGCAACTGTTGCCTCGGGGCCGCGGTTCCCGACTCGAGTGCCTCGTAGGGGTCCTCGGGGATGAGCATCATGTCGACGGCCTGCCGGAGGAGCTGGCGGCGGCCGGAGGCGGAGTAGAAGCCGCCGGCGACCTGGCTGGTTTCGAGGAGGTAGCGGCGGTAATCGGCATAGGCCTTGCGGTCGGGCCGTTCGGCCAGCTGGAAGAAATCGCGCAGGGGCTTGGTGGAGACGAACTCGGGCTTGGCATAGACCGCGTCGCCGAAGGTCTTGAGCGGGATGCCGCGCCAGAGCACCTGCTGGGCGGCGGTGGAGTTGACGGTGACGGCGCTGCGGGCCTCGTCGAGGAGCTGGGCAAGCTTGCCGCCGCGGACGAAATGCACGCGGTCATAGATGCCGTACTGGCGGGCGAGGCGGCGCAGGTCGCGACGGATGGGCACGCGGCCGTCTTCGAGCGGGTGGGCCTTGACGACAAGATGGTGGTGTTGCGGCGCGCCTTGCGAGAAGGCCTCGACCACGGTTTCGAGGAAGTCGGACATGGTCGAGAAGGGGGAGTGCGACTGGAACGAGGAATCGTGTTCGAGCTGCAGCAGCGCGAGGTGGTAGGGAAAGCCGCCATGGCGGATGCGCAGGGTGGCAATGCGGCGTTCGATGGCCTGGGCGGGCATCAGCAGGAGGCGCTTGAGGTAGAGGGCGAATTCCTGCCGGACGGTCATGGCGCGGTGGGGCCGGAAGCCGCGGTAGCGCCGGTTCAGCAGGAGGACGCAGCCGTGGTAGGCCGCACCGTAGAAGATGTGCTGGCGCATGTCGCCCCAGCTTGCCGGGGGCAAGGCGGTGTCCATGTCGGAGTTTTCCAGCGCCTTGCGCATGTGCGAGACGCTCATCTCCATCAGCCGGGAATTGCCGTTGGAGCCGCCGCGCTCATAGGTGACCCAGTAGGGGCGCATGTAGCCTTCCTCGAACACATGCACGGTAAGGCCAAGCTGTTTGGCCGCCGCGACGGCCTCGGCATGGATGGGGCGCATGTCGCCGTAAAGGACAAGGTCGGTCACGCCCTTCTCGGCGACGATGGCGCGGAAGCGGTCGGGCCATTCGCTGGCGGGTTGGGTGTAGGGGATGTAGCTTTTGCCGTCTTTCCAGAAGGCGCGGTCGCCCGCGTTGAAGCCGACGCGCCAGACGGCCGCGCCGGTGCGCCGGATCATCCGGCCCAGCTTGCTGAAGAACGGCCCGTGCGGCCCTTGCAGAAACAGGAAAACCCGTTCGTTGCCCGAAACCATGGTCACATCATACCCACTACCTCGTTCCCGTGTTTACTAGTATGGGAGTGGGGCGAAATTAAGTCTTAATCGGTGTGCAGTCTTGTTCGCAGGGCTGCCGGGCGGTAGGTGCAGGCGGGACCAGGGCCAAAGGAGGCGGCGCATGTTCACGGGGATCATCACGGATGTTGGCGAGGTGCAACGGACCGAGCAGCGCGGCGACCTGCGCGCCCGGATCGGCACGCGCTACGACATGGCCCGGGTCGACATGGGCGCCTCGATCTGCTGCGACGGGGTGTGCCTGACGGTCGTGGGCAAGGGCGATGGCTGGTTCGAGGTGGATATCTCGGCCGAGACGGTGTCGAAGACCAACCTCGACACCTGGGCCGAGGGGAAACGCGTGAACCTCGAGCGGTCGCTGAAGGTGGGCGACGAGCTGGGCGGGCATATCGTGTCGGGCCATGTCGACGGGATTGCCGAGGTGGTCGAGCTGCACGACGAGGGCGACAGCACGCGGGTGACGCTTCGGGCGCCCGAGGGGCTGGAGCGGTTCATCGCGCCCAAGGGCTCGGTGGCGCTGAACGGGACGTCGCTGACGGTGAACGAGGTGGCGGGGCGCGACTTCGGCATCAACTTCATCCCGCATACCAAGGAGGTGACGACCTGGGGCGACGTGAAGGTTGGCGACCGGGTGAACCTGGAAATCGACACCCTGGCGCGGTACGTGGCGCGGTTGCAGGAGGTCGTGGCGGGGTGAGGGGCCGTCGAGCCGGGATGGTAGTGCCGGTGGTGCCGGGCTGAAGCCCGGCCTACGGGAGCCTACGGGAGCCGGGCGCGTTGCCGTCGTAGGCCGGGCTTCAGCCCGGCACGCGCCCCTCAGGCAAAGCCGCGCAGCAACCGGCGGGCGAGGGCCCAGCAGCCGAGCGACAGGGCGATGGAAAAGTACCCGTCGATGGCGTAGTGCCAGCCAAGCTGGACCGAGCCCACCAGGATCAGCGCCGCGAACCCGGTCATGATCCAGCCGAAGACGCGGGAGACCGAGAAGGCGTAGAGCGTCATCGTCACGGTCGAGGCCACGTGCATCGAGGGCATGGCCGAGATGCCCCGGACCGGGCCGTCATTTATGTAGCCGTCGAGCAGCATCGCCTGCAGGTCGAGCGCCCAGACCGGGCTGATCTCGTGGAAGGCGCGGAGCGTGTCCATTAGGGGCACGAAATCCGCGCCGTAGCCGAAGGCCTCGTAATAGACCGGGCCGACGGAGGAGAAGAGCGTGGCGAGGATGTTGCCGCCGATCACCCAGCAGAGCACGTCGGCCACCAGGTAGTGGCGGTGCTTGTCGTGGCGAGAGACGTTGAAGCAGGCCACGAAGATCAGGAAATAGGCCAGCATCAGCCAGAGGTGATAGGCGGCGTTGATTGCCGTGGTGATGGCGGGCGTGCCGGTGAGGTGGAAGAGCAGTTGCCACGGGTCGGTGCCGCCGTGCAGCGCGCGGTCGAGCCAGGCGAAGGTGGGATCCCACGAGAACGGGTTGATCAGCGGGATCAGGTCCTTGCCCACCGTGAAACTGCCGGCAAAGAGGCACATGGCGAGGAAGGCGAAGATGCCGGTGAAGATGCGATCGCGGTCTAGGAGGGTGTCCTTGAGGTCGTTGGCGAACCACGTGATCGGGCGCCGGGGGCGGACTTTGACGATCATCCAGCCGAAGCGCCAGAAGAGCAGGATCACCAGGAAGAGCGGCACCTGCAGCTGCAGCAGGCTGATCAGCGTCGCGGCGGTGCCCGAGCCGAACGGGTGGCCAAGGAGCAGGCAGGCGGCGTAGATGCCGAGGAAATGCAGGGCGACCAGCCCGATCAGCAGCCGGATGCGCCAGAGCGCCGGGCCGATCGCCGATCCGCCGGCCAGGATATCGGTCTGCATGGTCATTCTGCCACCCTCATGACTGCCTCGGGGCGGGGTATGACGGGCGAAATGGGCGCGGGGTCGACCGGATTGGGCCAATTTCAGGGCGATACAGGGGGGCGTTTTCTTGAAAAGAAAACGGGCCGAAATCTTTTAAAGATTTCGGGGGCTTGCGTCTAGAACCATTGGCCCGGCTCCATCAGGCCGAGGTCGAGTAGCTGGCGCGAATGCCATTCGAACGGGGCCGAGTTGTGCCAGCGGAAATCGTGGATGTCGAAGGTCGAGCCCGGGTTGGTCTTGAGCGCCTTGGCGGTGCGGAAGGACACCACCGCCGCCGTCAGGTTGTTGTGCCAGGGGCAGGCATAGGTGTTGTATTCCTCGTCGGAAAACGTGTGGTTTTCGCGCAGGACAAGGCCGGGCTTGGCCTTGAAGAGCGAGATCCGGTCGATCTTGCGCCGCTCGGGCGGGATATGCTCCTCGTAGCGCCAGCGCAGGCCGCCGTAGAAATCGAGCTGCCGTTCCCTGGGGTGGTTGTGATTGTCGGGATCGGTGCGGGCGAGCGCGTAATAGCCCGACTTGTCGAGATTGGCGTCCTCCAGCGCGACCGCGTTGGCGTGACGATGCAGGTCGCCCGCGTAGATGTCGATCACGTAGGTGAGCATCGCGTCGCGCCGCTCCTCGCCGTGGAAGGTGGCCAGCTCGCCCACGGTGCGGGATTCGCAGAACGGGAAGAACAGGTACTCGGCGTTGAAGCAGTAATAGAGCCAGATGCCCGGCGCCGCCGCGATCACCCGGTTGATGACGTCGGTGAACCCCGCCGCGCGCTTGATGTCGTGGTCGACGCGGATGACCTTGCGGGCGATGTCGGCCGCCAGCGGGAAGGCCGGGGGCATGAGGGCCACCACCTGTTTGAAGCCCAGGTCGACATGGTGGCGCAGGGTGCTGTCGATCTCGATCTCGTCCTCGACGAAGATCAGCGCGACCGGCCCTTTCGCCAGCAGCGCGGCGCCGTTCGACAGGAATGCGTTGAGGCTGGAATGGCGCATTTCTCGTCCCTGTCTGTCCCCTGGCGGCCCGGCCCCGAGAATCGGCCAATTCGCGATGCATTGCAAGTGACCCCGGCCTTGATGTAGGGAAACGCCCTGATCCTTCTCACAAGCTCCGGGGCGCGAGATACGATGGCCGAGGCGAAGAAACTCTACATCAAGACCTATGGATGCCAGATGAACGTCTATGACAGCGAGCGCATGGCCGAGGCCATGGGCGGCGCGGGCTATGTCGAGACGCAATCGCCCGACGATGCGGACATGATCCTGCTCAACACCTGTCATATCCGGGAAAAGGCGGCCGAGAAGGTCTATTCCGAGCTGGGCCGGTTCCGCGGGCTGAAGGAGGCGCGGCCCGACCTGAAGATCGGCGTGGCGGGCTGCGTGGCGCAGGCCGAGGGCGAGGAGATCATGCGCCGCCAGCCGATGGTCGACCTCGTCGTCGGCCCGCAAAGCTATCACCGGCTGCCCGAGCTGGAGGCCAAGGCGCGGGGCGGGGCCAAGGCGCTCGACACCGATTTCCCGGTCGAGGACAAGTTCGACGCGCTGAAAGGCCGGCCCAAGGCCAAGCGCGGCCCCACGGCCTTCCTGACGGTGCAGGAAGGCTGCGACAAGTTCTGCGCCTTCTGCGTCGTTCCTTACACCCGCGGCGCCGAGGTCAGCCGGCCTGCGGCCCGCGTGCTGGACGAGGCGCACGACCTGGTCGAGCGTGGCGTGCGCGAGATCACCCTGCTGGGCCAGAACGTCAACGCCTATCACGGGCCGGGCCCGGATGGCGGCGACTGGTCGCTGGCGCGGCTGATCTGGGCGCTCAACGACATCGACGGGCTGGAGCGCATCCGGTTTACCACCTCGCATCCCAACGACATGAGCGACGACCTGATCGCGGCCTATGGCGCATGCGAGAAGCTGATGCCCTACCTGCACCTTCCAGTGCAGTCCGGCAGCGACCGGATCCTGAAACGCATGAACCGGAGCCACACCGCCGAGAGCTACCTGCGGTTGATCGAGCGGATCCGCGCGGCGCGGCCGGACATCCTGATGTCGGGCGATTTCATCGTCGGCTTCCCGGAAGAGACCGAGGCCGATTTCCAGGCGACGCTCGACCTGATCGAGGAAGTTCAGTACGGTTACGCCTTTTCCTTCAAGTATTCCCCGCGCCCCGGCACGCCCGCCGCGGAACGGGCGATGGTCGACGAGGACGAGGCGTCGGAGCGGCTGCAGCGGCTGCAGGCGCTGATCACCCGCCAGCAGCGCGCGGTGCAGGATTCGATGGTCGGCCGCCGGGTGAAGGTGCTGTTCGAGAAACCGGGCCGTCTGCCCGGCCAGATGGTAGGCAAGTCGGACTACCTGCATGCCGTTCACGTGGCCGAATCTGATGCGCAGCCGGGCGAGCTTTCGGAGGTCGAAATCATCGAAAGCGGGGCCAATTCGCTGGCCGGGAAGCCGGTTTCGCAGGCCGCGCGCCCCGTCGTGGACGCCTCTTAACCCGGTGATTCAAGACTGTCGGCTAAGGCCGTATTGTCAATGAATAAACCCTGAATCGCCCCTTCCGGCCCCGGATCGGAACGGGGTTGTTTCCCATGTGGCGACAATGTGGCTTCATTTAGGCTTCACAACAAAACGAAACTTGTTACACTCAAACAATAATTTCATTTCGCACGGATTCTCTGCTCATTTTCTTCGTGCGATCTGGGGGGTTAACATAAGGACAGTGGCTGTGACCGAATATCTTTCGAAAACAGTTCGCGGCATCCTCGGCGGGCTTGCTGCCGCCGTCATTGGTATTTCAGTGACGGCAAGTTTTGCCGAGGCCCAGAGCGGCCAGCGCGTGGTTGTCGGCGAACGGTACGTTCCTACGATCTGGGTCGATCCCGATGGCTGTGAACACTGGGTGATGGACGATGGCTGGGAGGGGTACATGTCCCCCCACGTGACGCGCCAGGGCATCCCCGTCTGCCGCCGCGGCAATGTCTGCGGCGTGATGAACTCGGACCAGCTTTTCGCGACCGACAGCGCGCATATCAATGCCGCCGGGCGCCAGCGGCTGGCCAGTTTCTTCCAGCAGACCCAGGCGATTTCCTACATCATCGTCGGGCACACCGACAGCCGGGCCTCGGACGAGTACAACCTCGACCTGTCCCTGCGCCGTGCCAACTCGGTCGCCTCGGTTGCGGCCTCGACCGGCGCGCGGATCGCGGATGTGCGCGGGTATGGCGAGCGTATGCCGAAGGCGCCGAACTCGACGGCCGCCGGCATGCAGCAGAACCGCCGCGTCGAAATCATCTGCATCCGCTAGGGGGATACCATGAAGATCGTGAACATCTGCGCCGTTCTTGGTGCCGCCGTGCTGGTGACCGGCTGTGTCGGCTCCAAGCAGAACAAGACCGTCGACCGTGGCTTCGACAGCAAGCACCTGAGCCAGCTCCAGGCCGGCATCTGGGTCGACCCGCACGGGTGTGACCACTGGATCATCGATGACGGGATCGAGGGCTATCTCTCGCAGCGTCTCGACCAGTACGGCAAGCCCGTCTGCTCGGGCACCGCGCCGCCGAACGTGGCGACCGGCGCCTTCAAGCGGGGCTCGCCCGTGGCCGACCCGATCTGATCGGGGCCGCATACGCATCGAAAAGCCGCAGGCAGGGCGCCTGCGGCTTTTTTTGTGCCACGAACGTGACAATCGATCCCTTTATCTTGCAGTTGCGCCGGCATCTTGGCACCATATATACCACACGCTGGTTCAGGAGATCTGTTTGGCTACAACCGCGCTGCCCCCGATGGACGACTCTTCCGCCCTGCATGAAGAGACCGTTGAATTTCCCGATAATTTCCTCCTCATAGACCTGTGCGGCGAGCATGACCGCAACCTGGCCGAGATCGAGCGCCAGTTGGGCGTGCAGATCATGCGGCGCGGGAATCAGCTCTCGGTGGTGGGAGAGGAGCCGCTGGTCAAGGAAGGCGTCGGCGTGCTGACCGCGCTTTACGCCCGGCTCGAGGCGGGGCGCCCGGTGGAAGCGGCCGATATCGACCGCGAGCTGCGCATGGGCGGCGGCGGGGCCGAGCGGCAGACCGAAAGCCGCGACGGCGACCAGCTCGAGATGTTCAAGGGCGGCCCGGTCGAGATCAAGACCCGCAAGAAGCTGGTCGAACCGCGGACGGACGCGCAGAAGGCGTACGTGCTGTCGCTCTTCAACAACGAGATGGCCTTCGGCATCGGCCCGGCAGGCACCGGCAAGACCTATCTTGCCGTGGCGGTGGGCGTTTCCATGTTCATCGAGGGCCATGTCGACCGGATCATCCTTGCACGCCCGGCGGTCGAGGCGGGCGAGAAGCTGGGCTACCTGCCCGGCGACATGAAGGAGAAGGTCGACCCCTACATGCAGCCGCTCTACGACGCGCTGAACGATTTCTTCCCGGCGAAACAGGCCGGCAAGCTGATCGAGGAGAAGCGGATCGAGATCGCGCCGCTCGCCTTCATGCGGGGCCGGACGCTCGCCAATGCATTCGTGGTGCTGGACGAGGCGCAGAACGCCACCTCGATGCAGATGAAGATGTTCCTGACTCGCCTGGGCGAGGGCAGCCGCATGGTCATCACCGGCGACCGCAGCCAGGTCGACCTGCCGCGCGGGGTGACCAGCGGGCTGCACGATGCCGAGCGGCTGTTGCGGGATATCCCCAACATCTCGTTCAACTACTTCACCTCGAAGGACGTGGTGCGGCACCCGCTGGTGGCGAAGATCATCGAGGCCTATGAGAAGGACGTGTGAGGCGAGGCGCCGTTTTCTTCGAAGAAAACGGGCCGGAAAATTCGAATTTTCCGGGCGCCCGCGGTAAGCGATGCAGATCGACATTCTCTACGAGGACGATCGCTGGGAGGCGGCGGGGCTCGGCCCTCTGGCCGAGCGCGCGGCGGAGGCCACGCTCCTGCACCTCGGGCTTGTGCCCGACGCGTGGGAGGTCTCCCTCCTCGCTTGCAACGATGCCCGTATCGCCGTGCTGAACGAGGATTTCCGCGCCAAGCCCACGCCCACCAACGTGCTCTCCTGGCCGTCAGAGGAGCGGGCCCCGGACGACCCCGGCGCCGTGCCCGACCTGCCCGAACCGGGCCCTGACCCCGAGCTGGGCGATATCGCCATCGCCTATGACACCTGCGCACGCGAGGCCGCGGCGGCGGGCAAGCCGATGGCCGACCACGTCACCCACCTGATCGTTCACGCGCTGTTACATCTTCTGGGCTATGATCATCTGCGTGACCAAGATGCCACTTTGATGGAAGCAACCGAGGTGGCGATACTTGGCAAGCTGGGTCTGCCTGACCCATATTGAAACATCTGCGGGGCGCGTGTATGCACGCCCCACCTTTTTTTGGACCAAATGACGATGGGCGACAGCACAGACGGATCTTCTAACGCGGCGCGTTGCGCGCAGGTGGACAGCCACGAGAGCGAGGAAGAGCAGGGCGGATTTTTCCGCCGCATATTCGATGCGTTCAGCACAGGCGAGGAGAATGGCGAGGACGAGGGGGCAAGCGCCCCGCGCTCGGCCGCGCCGGGCCTTGGCAACCTGCGGACCCTGACGGTCGAGGACGTGTCGGTGCCCAAGGCCGATATCGTGGCGGTGCCCATCGACATCACCAAGGACGAGCTTGTGAGCGTCTTCCGCGACAGCGGCAAGACACGGCTGCCGGTCTATGACGGCACGCTCGATTCGCCCGTGGGCATGGCGCACCTCAAGGATTTCGCGCTGAGCTACGGGTTCAACGGCAAGGGCGGCAGGTTTTCGCTCAAGCCGCTGGTGCGGCCGCTGCTTTACGTGCCGCCGTCGATGCCAATCGGCGTGCTGCTGCAGAACATGCAGAACGAGCGGCGCCACATGGCGCTGGTGATCGACGAATACGGCGGGGTCGACGGGCTGGTCACGATCGAGGACCTGATCGAACAGGTCGTGGGCGAGATCGAGGACGAGCACGACACCGGCGACGACACCTACTGGATGCAGGAGAAACCGGGGACCTACCTCGCGCAGGCCAAGACCCCGCTCGACGAGTTCGAGGAGGAGATCGGCCAGTCGCTGACCGAGGCCGAGGAGGTGGACGAGGAAGAGATCGACACGCTGGGCGGGCTGGTCTTCATGCTGCTGGGCCGGGTGCCGGTGCGCGGCGAGATGGTCGAGCACCCCGACGGCACGGTCTTCGAGGTGGTCGAGGCCGACCCGCGCCGCATCAAGCGGCTGCGCGTGCGACTGCCCGGACATACGGACGCCTAGGGCGGATGCGCGCCCCGGAAACCGTTCGGGCGCTGGGCGCACGCGCGCAGGTGGCCCTGGCGGTGCTGGCCGGCGCGCTGGGCGCGCTGGGGCAGGCGCCGCTCAACATCTGGCCCGCCACGTTTCTCTCTCTCGCGCTGGTCTACGGGCTGGGCCGGGCAGCGCCGGGCTGGCGCCGGGCCGGCCTGCTGGGCTGGGCCGCGGGCACCGGGTATTACATGCTGGCGCTGTTCTGGATCGTCGAGCCCTTCTTCATCGACGCCCCGCGCCATGGCTGGATGGCGCCTTTCGCGCTTGTCTTCCTCGCCATCGGGCTGGGCAGCTTCTGGGCCGGCGCGCTGGCGGTGACCCGGGCGATGGGCGGGCGCGCGGCGCCCTTCATCGCCAGCTTCATGCTGATCGAGGCCGCCCGCACCTACCTGCTGACCGGCTTTCCCTGGGCGCAGATCGGCCACGGGCTGATCGACACCGGGCTGCTCTACTGGGCCTCGTGGAGCGGCTCGCTCGGCCTGACCGCGCTGGTGCTGGCGGGCGCAAGCGGGCTCTGGATGCTGATGGCCGGGCGCTGGCGGGCGGGCGTGCCGCTGACCGCGCTGCCGCTTCTGCTGTGGGTCGCGGCGATCCCGCTCGTGCCCGATGCCGGGGCCGAGGCCGACGCCGCCACCATCCGCCTTGTCCAGCCCAACGCCCCGCAGGACGAGAAATGGGACCCGGAGAAGGCCGTGGGCTTCTTCCGCCGGCAGCTCGACTACACGGCGGCCGATCCGCAGGAGAAGGCGCCCGACCTGATCGTCTGGCCCGAAACGGCGATCCCCTGGGTGCTCGAGCGGGCCGGCCCGGCGCTCGACGCGATCTCCGAGGCGGCGGGCGAGACGCCGGTCGTCCTCGGCCTGCAACGCTTCGAGGGGCGGCGCTATTTCAACTCGCTCATCCGGCTCGACCGGGGCGGCGAGGTGACGGCGCTTTACGACAAGCACCATCTCGTGCCCTTCGGGGAATACATGCCGCTGGGGGATTTCCTTGCGAATTTCGGTATTTACGGCCTCGCCTCGAACGAGGGGAACGGCTATTCCGCCGGCCCCGGCCCGCAGGTGATCGAGTTGGGCAGGCTGGGCCTTGCCCTGCCGCTCATCTGCTACGAAGGGGTTTTCCCGCAGGACGTGGGTGCCTATGACCAGCGGCCCGACCTGCTTTTGCTGATCACCAACGACGCCTGGTTCGGCAACATCCTCGGGCCCTACCAGCACCTGGCCCAGGCCCGCCTGCGCAGTGCCGAACAGGGGCTGCCGATGATCCGGGTGGCCAATACCGGCGTCTCGGCGATGATCGACGCCAACGGGCAGGTGACCGCGCACCTGCCGCTGGGCGAGGCCGGGCTGATCGACACGGCCCTGCCGCCCGCGCTGCCGCCCACGGCCTATGCCCGGACGGGCGATGCGCCGATCGTGGGCTTTGCCTTCTTTCTGCTCCTTTTCTCCCTTCTTTATCACAGGCGCCGGGGCACCGGCGTTTAGGCGTTGACGCCCCGGCGGGGCCAGCCTAAGCAGTCTTGACCCGTCACAACGGCTTCCTGACGTGACGGGAAAATCTTAATGGAGCGTTTTTCATGTCCCGTCAGAACTATACCTTCACCTCCGAGTCCGTTTCGGAGGGGCACCCCGACAAGGTGTGCGACCGCATTTCCGATGCCGTGCTCGATGCCTTCCTGGCCGAGGATGCGCTGGCCCGCGTGGCCTGCGAGACCTTCGCCACCACCAACCAGGTCGTCATCGGCGGCGAGGTGGGCCTGACGGACCAGGACAAGCTGCGCGACTACATGGGCCGGATCGAGGATATCGCCCGCGATTGCATCCGCGATATCGGCTACGAGCAGGACAAGTTCCACTGGCAGACCTGCAACGTGCTGAACCTGTTGCACGAACAGTCGGCGCATATCGCCCAGGGCGTCACCGGCGAGGGCAACCGCGACGAGGGCGCGGGCGACCAGGGGATCATGTTCGGCTTTGCCACGAACGAGACCGACGCGCTGATGCCGGCGCCGATCCAGTTCTCGCACGCGATCCTGCGGCGGCTGGCCGAGGTGCGGAAATCGGGCAAGGAACCGGCGCTGGGACCGGATGCCAAGTCGCAGCTTTCGGTGCGCTACGAGGGTGGCAAGCCGGTGGGCGTGACCCAGGTCGTGCTGTCGACACAGCACCTCGACGAGGACCTGACCAGCGACAACATCCGCGAGATCGTCGAGCCCTATATCCGCGAGGTTCTGCCGCAGGACTGGCTGTCGGACGAGACGGTCTGGCACGTGAATCCCACGGGCAAGTTCGTGATCGGCGGGCCGGATGGCGACGCGGGCCTGACCGGGCGCAAGATCATCGTCGACACCTATGGCGGCGCTGCGCCGCACGGGGGCGGGGCGTTCTCGGGCAAGGACCCGACGAAGGTCGACCGCTCGGCCGCCTATGCCGCGCGCTACCTGGCCAAGAACGTCGTCGCCGCCGGCATGGCAGAGCGTTGCACGATCCAGCTGTCCTATGCCATCGGGGTGGCCGAACCGCTGTCGATCTATGCCGAGACCCACGGCACGGGCGAGATCCCGGAGGAGGAGATCGAGAAGGCAATCCGCGCCTCGATGAGCCTGACGCCGCGCGGCATTCGCGAACAGCTTGAGCTGAACAAGCCGATCTACCAGCGCACCGCGGCCTATGGCCATTTCGGGCGCGAGCCGGAGGCCGATGGCGGCTTCAGCTGGGAACGGACCGACCTTGTCGAGGCGCTGAAGAAAGCCGTCTGACGTTTCGGAACAGGATAGAAGGGGCGGCGCCGGGCGCCGCCCTTTTCTGTGGAGGAAGCATGGGTAAAGCCGGGAAACTTAAAGGAAGTCGTGTCGATTTGCGAATTGAGTGCCTCCCTGTGTGTGAAATGTACAAGCTTGTCTCGCTCATATCTGACCGGAAACGGGTGACCCATGAACGATAAATCCCATCCCTCCGGCGCACCGTGGCGCAATTTCTACGGGCGGCTGAAAGGCAAGTCGCTGCGCAAGTCGCAGAAGGTCTATATCGACGAGGATCTCGCCGCGCTGTCACCCGGCAAGGTCGACTGGGACGTGAACCCCGAGCGGGAAGCGCTTGACCTGAGGGCGCTTTTTGGCGACCGGCCCGTCTGGCTGGAAATCGGCTTCGGCGGCGGGGAGCACATGGTGCACCAGGCCGCGGGGAACCCCGAAATGGGCTTCATCGGCTGCGAGCCGTATATCAACGGCGTGGCCATGCTGCTGGGCAAGATCCGCGAGGAGGGGTGCGAGAACATCCGCATCCATCCCGGCGACGTGCGCGACCTGTTCGATGTTTTGCCAGAGAAATCAATGGATCGCGCCTTTCTCCTCTACCCCGATCCGTGGCCCAAGAAGCGCCACCACCGCCGCCGCTTCGTGACGCCCGAGCACCTGGAGCCGCTGGCGCAGGTGCTGAAACCGGGGGCGATCTTCCGGGTGGCGACGGACATTCCCGATTACGTCCGCCAGACCCTGCAACAGGTGCCGAAACACGGGTTCGAATGGCTGGCCGAGGGGCCGGCGGACTGGCGCGAGCCGTGGGATGACTGGCTGTCGACCCGCTACGAGCAGAAGGCCCTGCGCGAGGGGCGCGTGCCGCATTACCTGACGTTTCGGCGGGTAGATTAGGGTTTCAGGTCAGAGGCTTGCAGGGCAGTGTTCAACACCCGTCCCGGCCTTGACCCGGGACCTCAGCGGCAAGAAGCGAGGCCCCGGGTCAGGCCCGGGGCGCGGGATCTCACGCCGCCAGCTTCCCGCCCAGCCGGTCGAGCATGTCGAGGCATTGCTGCAACTGGTCGATCGAGACGAACTCGTCGGGCTTGTGGGCCTGGTCGATCGAGCCCGGCCCGCAGATCACCGATGACATGCCGAACGTCTGGAAGATCCCCGCCTCGGTGCCGAACGGCACCACGTCGACCGAGTTGGCGCCGGTCAGCTCCATCACGATGTCCCTGGCCTCGTTTTCGTCAACCGGTTCAAGGCCTTCCACCTCGCCGATCACCTCGGTGACGATGTCGGCATCGGGGCAGACAGCCTTCATCGCCGGCAGCAGGTGGGTCAGGCAATACTCGCGCAGGTCGTCCTTGACGAAATCCGCGTCGGATAGCTGGACGGGCCGCATTTCCCACTGCACCTCGGCATGGCCGGCGATGACGTTATGCGCCACGCCGCCCTGCAGGCTGCCGGTGTTGATGGTGGTCCAGGGCGGCTCGAAGCGGCTTCCGGCCGGCGCGCGGGCGCGCAGGGCGTCTTTCAGCTCCAGAAGGCGGTTCACGTAGCGTACCGCGTATTCCACCGCGTTCACGCCCCGGTCGGGGGCCGAGCCGTGTCCGGCAAGGCCCGAGAAGCGCGTGGTGTATTCATAGCACCCCTTGTGGCCTTCGATGATCCGCATCGAGGTGGGCTCTCCGATCACCGCAACTCCGGGCCGCAACCCCCTGGATTTCAGGCTTTTTACCAGGGACTGCGCCCCGAAACAGCCGACCTCCTCGTCATAGGTGAAGGCGAAATGCACCGGCCGGTCCTTCACCCGCTCGGCAAAGACCGGGGCCATGGCCGTCGCGGCCGCGATGAAGCCCTTCATGTCACAGGTGCCGCGCCCGTAGAGCCGGCCCTCGTGCTCGATCATCTCGAACGGATCGGAGACCCAGTCCTGCGGGTCGGCGGGCACCACGTCGGAATGGCCCGACAGCACGATGCCCCCGTCAACTTCGGGGCCTATCGTCGCGAAAAGGTTGGCTTTATGCCCGATATCGTCATGAAAGACATCGACCCGGGCGCCGGCCTCTTCCAGCCGGTACGCCAGGAAGGCGATCATGTCGATATTGCTGAACTCGGAAACGGTGGGAAAGGCGATCAGGTCGCCCAGAAGCGCCACCGTATCGGAAAGCTGTGTTGTCACGCGCACCCTCCCGGCTGTTGGAAAACCTGATCGACTGTGTTGAGGCGGGGCTGCCCCGTCAAGTCAATTCTGGGCAGAACTGTACGCAAGCGGGCGGAGAGGCGGGCGGATGATGGAAGAACCGGCGCCGGGCCCGGTTAATGGTCTGTCCGCGGTCCGGGCCCGCGGGCCATGTCGCATCGCCCGCCGCGCGATGTCGATCCGGGATACGCGGGGCCGCGCGGCGCATGGTAGCAAGGGCCAACTTCCCCGAGGTTTCAAAACGAAATGACGCGCGGTGCCGCGCGCAAGGAGACGACATGGCAGAATTCGACTGGCACGCGGAGCGCGCCGATTTGCAGGGCCTCGCCCAGCTTGACCGCAGCCCCGAAGGCGAGGGCATCGACCTCAAGGCGGTGCGCCAGTACCGGCAGGCGCAGGTGCGCCGCGAGATGGGGCGCCACGGCATCGACGCGGTGATCCTGAGCGACCCGGTGAACATCCGCTACGCCACCGGCACCCGCAACATGCTGGTCTTCTCCATGCGCAACGGCCCGTCGCGCTACCTGTTGTTGACCGCCGACCGTTCGGTCCTGTTCGAATTCACCGGCTGCCTGCACCTGGCCGACGGGTTCGAGACGGTCGACGAGGTGCGCCCCGCGAAAACGGCAAGCTTCGTCGCCGCCGGCCCGAAGATTGCCGAGCGCGAGGTGGCCTGGGCGCGGGACATGGCGGCGCTGGTCGAGGAGCTTGCCGGCAAGCGCGCCACCGTGGGGCTGGAGCGGATGAACGCGGGCGCCGCCATTGCCCTGCACGAGGCGGGCGTGCACGTGGTCGACGCGCAGGCGCCGGTCGAGATGGCCCGCGCGATCAAGTCCGACGAAGAGATGAAATGCGTCAACGCCTCGCTGCGCGCAACCGAACGGGGCGTGGCCAAGCTGCGCGAGGCGATCCGGCCGGGGCTGACGGAGGCGGAATTGTGGTCGGTCCTGCACCAGTCGGTGATCGCCCAGAACGGCGATTACGTCGAGACGCGGCTCCTGAACGCCGGGGCGCGGACGAACCCGTGGTTCCAGGAGACGAGCGACAAGGTGATCGGGGAAAACGAGCTGATCGCGCTCGATACGGACGTGGTGGGCTGTCACGGCTATTACTCCGATTTCTCGCGCACCTTTCATTCCGGGCCGGGCAAGCCTTCGCCCGAGCAGCGCGAGCTGTACCGCGTGGCGCATGAACAGGTGTCGCACAATATCGGCATCCTGCATCCGGGCATGTCGTTCCGCGATTATGCCGAGGCCGCGTGGGACATCCCCGAGAAATACCACGCCAACCGCTATTACCTGTCGGCGCATGGCTGCGGGATGACGGGGGAGTATCCCTATCTCTACCACCGGGGCGATTTCCCCGATGCGGGCTATGACGGCGAGATCAGGCCCGGCATGACGCTCTGTGTCGAGAGTTACATCGGTGCGGAAGGCGGCAAGGAAGGCGTGAAGCTGGAGCAGCAGGTGCTGGTGACGGAGAGCGGGGTGGAGCTGTTGTCGCGGTTTCCGTTCGAGGAGGAATTGCTGGGGTAGGGTGAAACTGCCGGGTGATGGAGCCGCGCGATTGCCAGCCCGTCGGGGCGGCCCCCTCTCGGCGATTGCCTTGCAATCGCCTGCCGGGCAGCGGGCGATCGCGCGGCGGAGCGCTAAGGCGCTCCTTGATTCCGCGCGAGTCGGCTCACTGGTGTGAATAGATCAGAAAATGCGCGGAGGGCCTGTAAGCCGGATTCTGTCCCGGGTTGCCCCGGGGATGACCATTCATCTGGGCCTGCTGTCGCCAACAGGCTCGTGCTGCCAACCCGGACCGCGGGGCCAAGGCCGGCCCGTGATGCGGTCCCTATTCGGCATTGCTCCCGGTGGGGCTTGCCGTGCCGGTCCGGTTGCCCGTCCCGCGGTGGGCTCTTACCCCACCGTTTCACCCTTACCCCGTGTGATCCGCGAACGGATTGCAGGGCGGTCTGTTTTCTGTGGCGCTTTCCCTCGGGTTGCCCCGGCCGGGCGTTACCCGGCACCGTCGCCTTGTGGAGTCCGGACTTTCCTCGCTACCTTGCGGTGGTGCGGCCATCCGGCCCTCCGCGCATCTGTGGCAGTTAGGCGCTCGGCGCGTCCCGGTCAACGGGAAAACGGCGGGCCAGGTCCGCGGCCAGCGCGGCATCGGTTTCATCGGCGGGCCCGCTGGCCCAGGGCCGGAAGCGCAGGCGGAAGGCGTGAAGGATCTCCTCCGGCGCGGCCTCGGGCGGATAGCCGAAGCGGCGGGCGGCGTCGAGGAAATCGCCGCCGTCCGCAGGCTCCGGCCACACCGACAGCCCCGATAGCGCCAGCCGCCGCCAGTCGAACCGGGGGCCGGGGTCGAACTTGCGGTCGGGGGCCATGTCGGAATGGGCGATCACCCGGTGCGCCTCGATCGACCAGCGGGCCATGATCCCCGCCATCAACTGCTCGAGCATGGCCATCTGTGGCTCGGGGAAGGGGGCGTTGCCGGTATTGACCAGCTCGATCCCGATGGAGCGCGAATTGACATCCGTGACCCCGGCCCAGTGGCCCGCGCCCGCGTGCCACGCCCGCTGCGCCTCGGGCACCAGCTGCCAGAGCGCGCCGGTCTCGGAAACAAGGTAATGCGCCGACACCTCGGCGTCCGGGTCGCAGAGCCGCTCCTGCGCCGCGGCACGGCTTTCCATGCCGGTGTAATGCAGCACGATCATGTCCGGCCGCGCGCCGCCCCGCCGCGCGCCGCAATTGGGCGAGGGGTGGGCCGTGGCCGACGGGTGGTCG